>Ga0315277_10000023_pt1 | contig 233238 bp, 221 predicted proteins | sample YL17G05_15_MG_FD_203695 | JGI IMG/M metagenome (GOLD analysis project Ga0315277, IMG submission 203695) | Sediment microbial communities from Yellowstone Lake, YNP, Wyoming, USA - YL17G05_15 | ecosystem: Environmental > Aquatic > Freshwater > Lake > Sediment | place: USA: Wyoming | collected...
CGAGGGCGGGCAAAAATTCCTTCCCCCCAACCCCCTTCCTTTTTGCCCGCCCGAGCGTTCAGTTTGGCGCGCGAAGCGCGCTGTCAATTCCGTTCAAAAAAGGTTCGGATTTCGTCAAATAATCGCACCATAATCAAACTTTCAGGAATTTTGCCGATTGATTCGGCCGCGCGAAGCGCGGAAAGGTATGGAAACACTGGCTCGCCGCGCACGGCGCGGCTCGCCAAGCGCAGGTTCGAGATCCCTTGCGATTTTAGTATTTGCTTTGCTCAAAAAAGAATTTTTGCTATAATATAATTGCGCCCACAAATTTTGATTGCTTATTTTAATGGCCGTCTTTGGACCACTTTGAGCAATCATTGTGGGCGCACCAAGGGCGGCCATTTAAATTTTAAATAAGTTATAAATTTATGAACAACAAATTTTTCCTATACGCCCGCAAATCAACTGATGTTGAGGATAAACAAGTTTTATCTATTGAAGCCCAGATCGCAGAATTGCGCATCTTTGCCAAGCAAAATAATCTTAATGTCGTTAATACTTTTATTGAAAAACAATCAGCCAAAATTCCGGGCCGTCCGATATTTGGCGAAATGCTGAAAAGAATTGAACATGACGAGGCGGACGGAATTTTGGCTTGGCACCCCGACAGATTAGCGCGCAATTCTGTGGACGGCGGACAAATAATTTACTTGGTTGATTGCGGGCGTATTGCGGCGTTGAAATTCCCTCAATTCTGGTTTGAACCAACGCCGCAAGGAAAATTTATGTTGAACATTGCTTTTGGGCAAAGCAAATACTATGTGGATTCTCTTTCCGAGAACACGAAGCGCGGTTTGCGCCAAAAAGTAAGACGAGGCGAATATCCGAGCGTTGCGCCGATTGGCTACATAAATGATGTGCGAACAAAAAGCATTGTCGTTGACCGCAAGAAAGCTCGGATTATTCGCCAAGCATTTGAGCTTTACGCCAAAGGTAATTCGCGGTTAGAAGATATTTCAAACTTTTTGGCGCAACGCGGGATTATGTCCCGCGGCGGAAAGAGAATCCACAAGACGAGGGCGACTTTTATCCTTTCCAATCCGTTTTACATTGGATTGTTTCACTATTCCAAAGAATTGCACGAAGGGAAACACGAGCCAATCATCGCAAAGAAAATTTTTGATAAAGTCCAGGAAGTTTTGAAGCAGAGAGGGAGGCCGCACCATAAAACAAAGCATGAACCGCAAGATTTTTGCGGACTTCTGAAATGCGGCACTTGTGAAATGTCTATAACTGGCGAATACAGGGTTAAAAAGCAGAAAAATGGAAATGTCCACGACTATATTTATTACCACTGCACCAAGAAAAATAAATCAGTAAAATGTCCGGAACCCTGTATTCGCCAAGAGGAATTGGATAAACAAATTTCCTCTCTGCTTCAAAAATTTTCTTTGCGTGTGGATTGGGCGGACAAACTTTTAGCAATGGCAGAAAAAGACAAAGCGATATCCGCCCAATCCGTTTCTGCTTTTGTTCTTGAATCTCAAAATCAAATCCGCGCCATAAATCAAAAACTCCAGCGACTTTTAGACGGCTATTTAGAGCAGGATATTGAAAGAGAAATCTACCGCGAACAAAAAACAAAACTCCTTTTGGAAAAGAAGTCGCTGGACGAGAAAATGGCGCGGATTGAACAAAAGCAGAATGATTGGCTCGAACCGATGAAAGAATGGATAAAAGTCGCTTCAAACCTCGTCAAAATCGCAAGGGATAGCGACCTTTTGGAGAAAAAGGTTGCCGCCAAAGAAATCTTTGGCTCGAACCTGCGCTTGGCGAGCCGCGCCGTGCGCGGCGAGCCAGTGTTTCCATACCTTTCCGCGCTTCGCGCGGCCGAATCAATCGGCAAAATTCCTGAAAGTTTGATTATGGTGCGCTCGGCAGGAGTCGAACCTGCAATCTTCTCCTCCGCAGGGAGACATTCTGTCCATTGAACTACGAGCGCCCCCGCCCTTAAAATTATCATAAAATTTACTTAAAATCAAGTTGACTTTTGCGGCTAAAAAAGTTTAAATTATAAATGTATATGGAGAGGTGGCTGAGTGGTTGAAAGCGGCAGGTTGCTAACCTGTTATATGGGTAAAACCGTATCGTGGGTTCAAATCCCACCCTCTCCGCTTGAAGTTTTTGTATATCTTTTGATATGCAAAAATTCAATAGAGGGTGTATTGAGAACCCACTTCCCGAATTGCGACGAGCGAAGCGAGGAAGCAATGCCTTCGGGCAACTCTTCAAATCCCACCCTTAATTTATTAAAAGAGTAAATAAAAAAGATGAATTGGAATCGAATTGTTAATAAAATTAAACCGTATGTGGTAAAAATTGAATCTCCAAAAGGATACGGAACAGGGTTTCTTTGTCTTTATAATTACAATAAATCTTGGTGTGGTATCGCGACAGCTTTGCATGTAGTTGCTTATGCAGATAAATGGCAACAACCAATAAAGATAATAAATCAGCAAGGACAACCTTTATTTTTAAAGGCAGATAGCCGTGTAATAATTATTGATCAAAATACGGATTCCGCCATGATTCTTTTTCCCAAAGCAAAAGATTATCAATTGCCAGATGATTTAATTCGTTTACGCCCACTAGACTGTATATTAGATATTGGATCCGAAGTTGGATGGTTAGGCTATCCTTATCTTGAGCAAGATAAGCTATGTTTCTTTTCAGGTTGTATTAGTGCAAGAAATGAAGAAAAGAAATATTATCTTATTGATGGAGTTTCAATTAATGGAGTAAGCGGAGGTCCCGTTTTATCCTTTGCAGAAGAAGGGACAGAGATAATAGGAATTATTTGTGCTTACATGGCTAATGTCGATGTCGGTAGCAATACGCCTGGTTTATCTATAGCGCAAGATGTATCTCATTTTCATAAGGTAGGCGATCAAATAAAAACTATAGACGACGCGAATAAAAGAAAGCAAGAGTTGATAAAAGAACAAGGTAAAAAAGAAGAGGATAAAGAAAAAAGCTTGCCAGCAATCTCTGCAAATCCCAGTAATTCGCAAAAAGCGATTTAAAAGACTGGTCTTTTGAAAAGCAAAGTCCAATAATTGTTCTTTCCAGCAAATAAAATTTTATGATAGAAAACAGTATTGTTTACAGAGACCTGAAAAAATATAACTTCTTCAGACTAAAGAAAGCCGAAGGTTCTTTACTTTGGGATAGGGATGGCAAGAGATATATTGATTTTACATCGGCTTGGAATGTCACAAACCTTGGCTGGAATCATCCCGAAGTGAATGAAGCAGTTATCCAACAAGCCAAGAAGAACGTCCAGAATCTCTTGTGGGGATCAGATATTATCCAAGAAGAATATGCGCAAAAACTTACTGCCGCACTTCCTAAAAAATTTGATGCTTGTACAAAAGCGACAGGAGGAACCGAGGCAATTGAGGAGTCAATAAAAATAGCACGAGTAGTGACTGGAAGAAAGAAGATTATTGGGTTTAAGAAAAGCTATCACGGTCAGCTCTTTGCGTCGCTGGCACTAGGAAACTCTGACGAAATGGTGGAGAGGATTGCTCCGCTCGTTCCGGGTTTTATCCAGTTCGAATTCCCGACAGAGCGTGCTGGCGAAGAAAAATTTAGAGATTTCCTTGTTAATCTTGAAGATGTGCTTTCAAGGCATGATGTGGCGGCGCTTGTTACGGAGTCAGGTATTATCACTGGCTGGGGCTCAACGCTTATTGCATTTCCTGGCTTCCTTACTGAAATAAGAAAACTTACTCAGAAATACGGCACGCTTCTTATCGTTGATGAAGTCGGTACTGGATTTTCACGTACTGGTAAGCTTTTCGGTATTGAGCATGAAAAAGTTGTTCCTGATATGATTGTTTTTGCAAAGGGAATTTCAAATGGAGCAGCGGCAATCGGAACGGTGGTTGGAAGTTTGGAGCTTTTTAAACCAGCATCTCTTTACGCAAATCTCACTTCCACCTTTGGTTGGACGCCGATCGCCTGTGCAGCGGCACTAAAAACTCTCGAAATCCATGAGCGGGAAAAAGTTTGGGAGCAAGCAGAAACGAAGGGAAATTATATGATACAAAAATTAGAAGGGCTTGTTGGCGAATCAATTGTAGATCTGCAAGGGAAAGGAATGGAAATTGGCATCGGGTTAAAAGATGCCAAAACAGCAAGGAAAGTAATAGACACGGCATTTGAAAAGGGATTACATATTGTTGTTGGTAGCGAAAACAATCTTCAAGTTATGCCTCCTCTTACTATTCCCCAGAAATTACTGGACGAAGGATTAGAAATTTTGATTAGCACGTTGAAGAATTTGAAAAATTGATATTTAGCTTGAGTATACTACATTAATAAAAACTTCCTTTTGGTGGGGTGGCTGAGCGGTTGAAAGCGGTAGTCTTGAAAACTATTATACCTGAAAAGGTATCGTGAGTTCGAATCTCACCCCCACCGCCAAGTTAAAAATCCGGCCGGAGCCGAATTTTTTGATTGCTATATAATTATTCTCTTGCTACTGCCACACCCCAGACTTCTTTGGCGCCGGCATCTTTTAAAACTCTGGCGCATTCATTCATAGTTGAGCCCGTAGTATAGACTTCGTCGACTAAAAGAATTTTTCTTCCCCCGATTTTTTCTTTATTTTTTACCAAAAAAGCTCCTTTTATGTTCTCTTTTCTTGCCTCGGCGGTGAGTTCCATTTGAGGCGGCGTTTGTTTTATCTTATATAGAGCATCGCTTATCAGAGGAATTTTTAAAAACCCAGCTAATTCTTTGGCAATCTCTTCAGATTGGTTAAAGCCGCGCCACTTTAACCTTTTCTTTTCCAAAGGCACGGCAATCAAATAAAAATCATTGAAATCTGTCTCTTTTTTATCACATAGCTGGAAATGAGTTATTATTAACCGAGCCAGAGAGTCTTTTAGTTCTTTGGCAAAGGGTTCATATTTAAATTTTGTTATCAGCTGTTTAACGAGATTATTTTGGTAAGAAGCAGCAAAATATAAGCCATCTAATTTTATTAGTTTTCTGCAGGACGGACAAATTTTTTCATTCAATATTCGTTTTTGACAGCCAGGGCAAAACTGGTATTCCAATATCTCTATAGTTGATAGACAATCTTCGCAAAGGTAGCTTCCTTTAGAGCCGCAATTTAAACAAAATTTTGGGAAAAATAAATCCAAGAAAAATTTTTTAGATTTCGGAATAAAATCCATCGTTTCCATTGTTTCTAATTTAAGCTATAATTAGGTAATCTTTTTTAATTTTAGAATTTTTCGGTGTTTTTGAATAGTTTTTAAATCTAAAAATGATATAATAAAAAGATGGTTAGTCTTTTTGGTTCAAGTTCAAAAAATTGTCTAGGGTTAGATATTGGAACATCAAGTATTAAGGTCGTTGAGCTGTCAAAACACGGAGAAGCTACAAAGCTGGAAAAATACGGAGAGATTTATTCTGAGGCAACTTTTGAAAGACCTTTCCGGACTTTTGAAAAGGACACTTTACTGCTTTCCGGTCGCGAGATTTCTCGGGCAATTTCCGCTGTCATAAAAGAAGCAAAGATTTCAGAAAGAAAGGCGGTTTTCTCAATACCTGATTTCTCCACTTTTTTTACAACCTTCGACTTACCCTCAATGACTGAGGAAGAAATCCCTCAGGCAGTCCGTTTTGAGGCCCGCCATCACGTTCCTTTACCATTATCAGAGGTGACGCTTGACTGGTCAATAATTAAGAGACAGCCAGTTGATCAAAAAAGGACTCGTTTAAAGATTTTATTGGTAGCTGTTCCCAATGAAGTCATTAACCAATATCAGCAAATGGCCTTGCTTTCTAATTTAAGATTGGTGGCTTTAGAGGCTGAGGTTTTTGGTTTGATCAGAGCCCTAATAAGGAATGAGGAAAAAACTGTTTTGATTTTGGACATTGGAGCTCAGAGCAGCAATCTAAACATCATTGATCAAAATATCTTGAAGTCTAGTTATAGTTTTGAAGTTTCAGCGAACGAAATAATTCAGATTTTAGCCAAAACTTTCAATGTTGATTTTCAAACTGCTGAAGATATGGTAAAATTATATGGAATAACGACAATTGATAAAATTGATAAGGATCTTAAGGCGCCACCATCGGTCAGTCCTCAAAAAATTAAGGAAGTTCTGATTCCTTTTGTTGACTTAATGATTATTGAAGTAAACAGGATGTCTCAATCTTTTTTTCAGACCGAGCAAAAAGAAGTTGGCAAAGTCATTTTGGCTGGCGGTATGGCTTTATTACCAGGTCTAAAAGAATATTTCTCAACCTCTCTCCAAAAAGAGGTGGAAATTGCCAATCCTTTTTCTGACATCATTTATCCCCCAATATTGGGGCAAGCCTTAAAAGAACTAGGACCATCCTATTCGGTAGCTGTTGGTATGGCCTTGCGGGGATTAGAGTTAAAATAATTAAGAATTAATAATATGCCAATTCAGATTATTCCTAAAGAGGCAGCGAAATTACCTCTTTGGCAAAATATTTTATTTTATTTTTCTATAGGCTTAGTTCTGTCCGTTCTGGCAGCATATGGTGTTTTATATCATTTTACTCAAAAAGCGATAGAGGATGCAAAAAATATCGACATTTCTATTCAACAAGGGAAAACTCCACAGATAGTTTCTTTGGAAAACCAAATGAAAAGCTATAGCAATAGGGTCGATGACTTTTCCTCTTTAATTAGTAATCACGATTTCAGTTCTAATTTTTTTGGAAATTTTGAACAAAAAACTGGAATTCTTGAAAAACTCACTCATCCAAAAGTTTCGTTCCAGGAAATGGATTTTAATGCAGATGGAAATAGTGTTAGTCTTTCTGGTCTAGCCGATAATTTTGAGATTATCGGACAACAGGTTACGCTTTTCAGAAGCGAAAATATGATTAGTAGTGTTGTTTTATCAAGGGCAGGGATAAATAACGATGGAAAAATTGAGTTCACTTTAAATATTTATTTTAATCCGGAATTATTAAAATCTTTTTGCGGCAACGGAATAAAAGAAGGCGCGGAAGAATGCGATGGCAAAGATGGGGTTCCAGAGAACTATCTTTGCACCAGCGGGTGTAAATTACAATTATCTAAATAAAAAAATAATATGCCAAGATTAGCAACTATAATTATTTGTCTTATTCTTTCAATGATTCTCGGTTTTTTCCTACTTTGGCCGCAATATCAAAAGTTCAGTGAAGAAAGGTGGAATGTTAAGAAAAAACAGGTTGAGATGAGTAATCAAGAAGAACATTTCACTGACATAGAAAATCTTTCCAAAGATTTACAAGGGTATGAGGAACAGCTTTCAAAAATTAACTCTGCCCTTCCTTCGGCTTCAGATGTGCCGGCTTTGCTGAATTTTTTAGCTGATGCCATTAATACTAATGGTCTAAGTTTTGAAAAATTAACTTCCTTTTCTACTAACCAAGTGAGAAAGACTGCGGATTCTGTTGCGGCAACGGCAAATGGAGGAGGTGTCACTTCGAATATAAAAGAGATAAATATTGAATTTGAAGTAAGTGGTGACTACCTAGCTTTAAAAAATCTTATTTCGACCCTAGAAAAAAGTGCCAGAATTATTGAAGTCAAGTCTATTTCTTTAAAAAAGCAAACAGCTGTAGCGGGTCAAGCAGCAGCGCCCTCTTTTGGATTAAAGATAAAAAGTTATTATTATTAATTTTTTTCTATGGTTATAGTAACTCCTTTTCAACAAAAGAAAAAACAGCGCAATCTAATAATAATTTTAATTTTGGCGCTTTTTGGGGCAGCTTTTCTTATCTGGTATAAATTTTTTTCCAAGAAACCATCTGCTCCTCGGTTACTTCCTGAAAAACCAGCGAAAATAACTATAAATTTCAATGTCCTAAAAAACCCATTTTTGACAGAGCTCACACCTTTTAAGGAAATTACACCCTTCAAGCCTGAAGATGCTGGACGAAGTAATCCCTTTAATCCTTATTAGATTAAATTTTTAAGAAAAAGCAATTATTTCTAGCACTGGTTATATGACATTAACCCAATTATTAGTTGAAAAAAAAGTACTAGATAAAGAAAAAGCTTCTGCCTTAGAGTTTGAGATAAAAACTTCGGGAAGAAGAGAGGAGGAAGTTATTTTGGAAAAAAAAATAGTTTCAGAGAGTTTTTTATTTGGCTTAAAAAGTGAGCTTTTGAAAATGCCATTAAAGGATATAAGTCCTGAGGACGTGGCTCTGAAGGTACTAGAACTAATTCCAGAAGAATCGGCAAAGTACTATAAGATGATACCTCTGGCCAAAAAAGACAATATTTTGGAAATCGGGACAGTTTATCCAGAAGACCGAAAAGCTCAAGAGGCACTGAAATTTTTTTCCCGTCAGGCAAAATTGACACCAAAGCTCTTTTTAATTACTCCAACAACTTATGGTAACCTTCTTAGGCAATACCGAACTTTAAAAAAAGAAGTAAGCCAGGCCCTAGAAGAATTGAAAACCGAAATTGAGGGAGAAAGAGGAGTTGAGGTTGAACAACCAGCAGCAGCTGCTGAGTTTGAAAGAATGGTCGAGGAAGCGCCAATTTCTAAAGTCGTGGCAGTGATGATAAAGTACGCCATTGAAAGCAACGCTTCCGATGTTCATATTGAGCCAACGAGAGATAAATTAAGAATCCGTTTTAGAATTGATGGAATTTTGCAAACCTATCTGCTTTTGCCCTTAAAGGTTCATCAGGCAGTAGTGGCTAGAATTAAAATTCTTTCTAATCTTAAAATTGACGAAGTCCGAGTTCCTCAAGACGGAAGGTTCTCTACTAGATTAGACGAAAAAGATGTTGATTTTCGTGTTTCCACTTTTCCTACCACTCAGGGCGAGAAAGTGGTTATCAGGGTTCTAGATCCCAGCCGTGGCATGTTGAGCTTGGAAGAACTAGGATTAGCAGGTAGAAACATCAAAGTAATAAAAGAAGCAATAGACAAACCTTATGGCATGCTTTTAGCAACCGGTCCCACTGGAGCAGGAAAAAGCACCACTCTTTATGCCATAATGAGAATTTTAAATGAAGAAGGTGTAAACATAGTTTCTCTTGAAGATCCAGTTGAGTATTATATGGAAGGAGTAAATCAGTCCCAGGTTCGACCAGAAATTGGTTATAGTTTTGCCAACGGGCTTCGTTCTATCGTCAGGCAAGATCCTGATATTATAATGGTTGGTGAAATCCGTGATGAAGAGACAGCTTCTTTGGCCACTCATGCCGCTTTAACAGGTCATATTGTTCTGTCTTCACTTCACACAACTAATGCTGTTGGTACTATTCCTAGGCTTGTTGATTTGGGAGTCCAGCCTTATTTAATACCTCCCAGCCTGAGCGTTTCTTTGGCTCAGAGACTTGTAAGAAAACTATGCCCAGAGTGCAAAAAAGAAGTTAAGCCCAAACCAGAAATAGCTGAAATGATTCTAAAAGATATAGAATCTTTAGCTCCTGAAAGCAAAAAAGAATTATTTAAAGAGAAATCCATCACCCAAAAATCTATTTCGATCTGGGAACCGGTGGGGTGCAAAAAATGTAATTTCAAAGGATACAGCGGCCGGATCGGAGTTTTCGAGGTTCTAACAATGACTGATCAGCTTTCAGAAATAATTTTAAAAGAACCAGGCGAAGTCAAAATCTGGGAAGAATCTAGGCGCCAAGGCATGATAACGATGAAACAAGACGGCATTTTAAAAGTTGTAGCCGGTCTTACTTCGCTTGAAGAAGTGATAAGAGTGGCAGAGGAAAAGTAAGGTTTACGAAATTAAGAAAACAATAGTAAAAATTTTGTAATTTCGTAGAAAACCATGAAATCAATTTTGCTTATTGAAGATGACCCATTCGTTGTAGATATATACACCAAAAAGCTGACCGAAGCCGGGTTTTTAATTGATGTTGCTCAGGACAGGGAAGAGACGCTGAAAAAAATAAGCGAAAGAAAGCCCGACCTTTTGCTTTTAGATATTGTTCTGCCAAATATCGAGGGTTGGGATCTTCTGAAAGAAATAAAAGAAGATTTGTCATTGAAAGACGTAAAAGTGGCTATTCTTTCCAATCTCGGGCAAAAAGATGATGTTGAGAGAGGGCTGAAGTTAGGAGCCGAAAGATATTTTATTAAAGCTCATTATACGCCAACCCAAGTGGTCGAAGAAATTAAAAAGATGCTAGAATAATTTAAAACATGGAATATCAATCTTTTGTAAAAGAATTATTAGACCTGACTTATTTGGAAAAAGCTTCAGACCTCCATATTTCAGCTGGCCGTTATCCTACCTTAAGGATAACAGGGAGATTAGTGCCTTTAATTAAAATGAAAAAAATCACTTCCGAAGATTCCCAGGGTTTGGCTTTTGAATTAATGACTGAGGAACAAAGAGAAAGGTTTCTTCAAGAAAAGGAAATTGATTTCTCCTATAATTTTGAAGACAAAGCCAGGTTTAGGGTAAATATTTTTTTTGAAAGCGACAATATTTCTTCTGCCTTGCGTTTAGTGCCCAACAAAATCCCGACAATTGAAGAATTAAATTTACCCTCGATTTTGCATGAATTTACAAGAGCTAGCCAAGGTTTTGTTTTGGTTACCGGACCTTCTAGTCATGGTAAATCCACCACTTTGGCTGCTATGATTGATGAGATAAATCATACTCGGGCAGAACACATAATTACCATTGAGGACCCAATCGAATATGTTTTTGAAGATGACAGATCGATTCTCGACCAGCGAGAGGTTTACCAAGATACTTTATCTTTTGCGCGCGCTTTGAGATCTACTTTCCGTCAGGACCCAAATGTTATAATGGTCGGAGAGATAAGAGACTTAGAGACAATATCCACTGCTATCACTGCAGCTGAAACCGGCCACCTTGTTTTCACGACTTTACACACAAACTCGGCATCTCAGACTATCCATAGAATAGTTGATTCTTTTCCTCCGGAACAGCAAAATCAAGTGAGGTCGCAATTATCAGCTTCGCTTTTAGGAGTTATTTCTCAAAGACTACTGCCGCGGATAAGAGGTGGGTTGATTCCTGCCTTAGAGGTTATGTTTGCAACCCCTGCTGTAGCCAATTTAATTAGAGAAAACAAAGTCCATGAACTGCCTTTAGTAATTGAAATTTCAGCTGAAGCCGGAATGGTTTCCCTAAACAGATCGTTGGCTAATTTAGTCAGATCGAAAGAGGTTTCTTTGGAGACTGCCATGGCTTTTTCTCTTAATCCTTCTGAATTGAGAAAGCTAATAAGATAACATGCAGTTTAATTATGCAGCTCGCTTTGCGAGCACTCTGGCAATTGGATATGCAATTTAATTATCAAGCGAGAACTAAACAGGGCGAAGTTAAGTCCGGAGTAGTAGAAGCCTCCTCAAGGGAGGTGGCTCTTGATTTATTAGAAAAATATGGTCTTTTCGTAACTTTATTGGAAGAAATGAAGTCTGCTCCAATTTACCAGCGGAAAATTAAACTATTTCAAAAGATTTCTCAAGTAGAAGTCGTTAATTTTACCAGGCAGGCAGCTATTTTATTTAAATCAAGAATTCCTATAATAGAAATATTTTACACTCTCGGAAGACAAACAAAAAATCAACTCTTTAAGGAAAAAATTTTAGATATTGCCGAAGCGGTAGAGGGCGGAAGTCCACTTTCTGCGGCTCTAGCCAGGCATCCTAAAGTGTTTAATCAATTTTTTATCAGCATAGTTAAATCTGGAGAAGTGTCAGGTGAGCTCCCAGAGGTTTTGGATTACTTAGCCGATCACGTAGAAAAAGATCATGATTTCAACTCAAAAATAAAGGGCGCCATGATTTATCCAGTGATGGTCTTGATGGTTGTTTTCGTAGTGATGGCTGCTATGTTTCTTTATGTTATTCCAAAATTAGGAGAGGTTATAAAAGAAATGGGTGTTGAGCCCCCGCTTGCTACTCAGATTGTTTTATCAATGTCTGATTTTTTCAGAAAGTGGGGATTGCCTTTAACTGTTATTTTTATTCTATTTCTCTTCGGCATTTTTAGATTTGCTAGGAGCGAAAAGGGTAAAAAAATATTTGATAAGGCTTTTTTAAGATTACCAATATTAGGCGGCTTTCTTCAAAAGGTGGCTCTTACCCGACTTGCGGAAAATCTAGCCACTTTAATTTCAGGAGGTGTTCCTATTGCTCAGTCTCTTGAGGTTACTGCCGATATAGTTGGCAATGATGTTTTTAAAACCATAATTTTGGAAGCTAGAGATGGTGTAAAAAAGGGAGAGACTATAAGCTCTATTCTGGAAAAATATCCTGAATTTGTCCCACCTTTATTCACTCAGATGACTTTAGTTGGAGAGAGAGCTGGTCAAATAAGCCCGTCTTTAAAGAATATTGTTAGTTTCTATCAGAAAGATGTTGACCGAACTCTGGAAAATTTTGTTGGCTTTTTGGAACCATTAATGATTATTTTTTTAGGCGTGGTCGTAGGAGGATTAATGGCTGCCGTATTACTGCCTATTTATCAGATTGGGTTAGGAGAAAGCTCTTTCTGAAGCCTTGAGCGGTAGCCTTGCTTTTAAAGTATGGTATAATAAAAATAGTTAACAATAGTTTGAGAATAAAAACTAAAAGGTCGAAATCTAAAGTTTATCTAAATTAAAATTATTTAATTAAAATGGAAAAGAAAGGTTTTACATTAATTGAGTTGCTAGTGGTTATTGCCATTATTGGTATTTTGGCTTCCATTGTCTTGGTTTCTTTAGGTGCAGCCAGAACCAAAGCTAAAGATGCCAGAGCGGAAGCAGAAATGGCTCAAATGAGGGCAGCGGCCGAGCTTTATTTTACTGATGCTGGGAATAATTCATATACGGCTATGTCGTGTGCTATTACTACTCCAAATATTAAAGCGCTATGCGATGATATAGCCGTTCAAACAGGACATAATGTGACCTTGACTATTATGACTGGTGGAACGAAATACTGTGCCGTTGATCAATTAAATGGTGCAACTGGTCAATACTGGTGCATAGATGCTGACGGACATTCAAAAGGTTATGCTGCTTCACCTGCTACTTGTGTCGCGGCTACAGCTACCTGTGAGTAGTGAAAAAATTCTAACAGAATTTAGCTAGATTATTGATTAAAGCCCGCTTTCAAAAACGGGCTTTAATTTATTTAGTAGTTGATTAATCCCTCTTTCCTTAATTATTTTATTTCCTTTCTCTTTTTTGGTATTATAATAAATTAAAGGTCTATTTTTATTAGCAGTTATTGAAGTATTAATATTATACATTTGTTGAATTTTAGAAAGAAAGGTTTTAGTTTGATTGAAGTATTGGTGGTCATTACCATTATTGGTATTTTAGCTTCGATTGTTTTGACTAACCTAGGTGTAGCGAGAAACAAAGCAAAAAATACTAGAATTATGGCAGATTTGAGTCAGATTAGGAATATGGCAGCGAGCATAGAGTCTGAGTCCGATCCGCCAGCTTACAGTTCTTTATGCTCCGGAAACGATCTTAATACGACTCCTGGCAGTCATAATTATATCGCTCAAGTTTTTCTGATCAGAGAAGATATACGAACTCAACTTAAGGGATCAGGAGTGCTCACTCCTGGTACAGATATCTCTTGTCAAACTAATACTGATGGCACTAGCTATTGTGTAAATATTGCATTATTGGGAGGTGGTTTTTACTGTATAGACTCTACTGGTTATGCAGGGACATCAAAGCCTAGTTGCAGCGCGGTAAATTTTGATTGTGAATAAACAGCTCGAATGTTCCGAAAATTAGCAATTGTTTGCTCGTTTTTTATCTTTCTGAATACAGTTTATTAAATTAATTATTTCTGGAGCTATAATTTTAAAAATAATGTCGAACTTATTTTTTTATCTCATTATTTTTCTCTTTGGTCTAATTGTTGGCTCTTTTTTGAATTGCCTTATTTATCGCTTGGAGAAAAAGGAAAGTTTTCTAAAAGGCCGTTCTTATTGCCCAAGATGCAAACACCAATTGAGTTGGCAGGATTTAATACCACTTTTGAGCTTTCTTGAGCTCGGGGGAAAATGTCGTTATTGCAAGCAGAAAATCTCCTGGCAATATCCTTTGGTGGAAATTTCAACTGCCTTAATATTCTTACTAGTTTTCATTTTTCAATCTTCAATTTTTAATGAATTCTTGATTATCAATTTTCTAACCCTTATTTATTATTGGATAATTGCGGTTTTCCTGATTATAATCTTTGTTTATGACCTTAAGTATTATATTATTCCTGACGAAATAATTTATCCAGCCATTGTAATCGCTTTGATATTTAATTTTAAATTCTTAATTTTTGGCCAAGCACCTATTTTTAAATTATCAATTCTGAGCGCCCTCGGGGCATCTGCTTTTTTCTTGGCAATATTTCTTGTTTCTCGCGGTAAATGGTTGGGTTTCGGTGATGTTAAATTAGCTGCTTTTATGGGTCTTTTTTTGGGTTTTCCTAATATTCTAGTCGGTCTCTTTTTGGCATTTTTTATTGGTGCTATAATAGGATCGGTATTGATTTTAACGAATAAAAAAAAGCTAAAATCAGAGGTCCCATTTGGTCCATTCCTAGTTACTGGAACCTTAATATCTCTATTTTGGGGCAGGGAATTGGTTAGCTGGTATTTAAATTTTTTTCACCTTAGTTAGTAATGGAAAAAAATAATTGTAAAAAAGGTTTTACATTGGTTGAAGTTTTGGTTTCTCTTTTTATTATTGTCCTTTTGAGCACGTTAATTTTTGTTTTTAATCGCCAAAGTAATATGCAATATAACCTTTTGAGATCTGCTAATAAATTGGTCCAGGATATAAGGGTGGCTCAGCAGATGGCAATGACAACGAAGAGTTATAATAATTGCAGTGCGGGCTATAAACTAAAAGGCTACGGAGTTGAATTTGTGCAAGGTAATAATTTTTACCACCTAATGGTGCGATGTGAAAATGCGGGTATTTATAGTGATTCTAGTTTAAGTTCAATTCCCCTTGAAACCGGCGTTGAAATATCAAATCTAACTTTTAATCCCTCTATGGATATATTTTTTTACCCTCCTGACCCAACAGTAGATCTGAAGAATGGAATGGATGATACGAACGTGGTGACAATTACTATTCGGCTTCAATCCGATCATAGTAAAACGAAAACCATCGAAGTCAATAAATCCGGATTAATTAACGTTCAATAGTAATTTGGCATCAATCAATAATTAATGAACTCAAAATTTATTAAAATATTTAATCAAGAAAAATCAAGAGGTTTTACTTTAATGGAAGTAATTGTCGCTTTGTTTTTCATCAGCACAGGAATAATAGGCAGTTATCTTTTAATTAATTCTACTATCTTTGCGACGACCCAAGCGGTAGATAAATTTACTGCTGTCTATCTTGCCCAAGAAGGGATTGAATTGGTTAGGAATATTAGAGACACGAATTGGCTAGAGCCTCCGGCTAATCCTCCAGATCCAGATCAATGGCATGAGGATCTTAATAATTGCAGTGGCTCCTGTGACGAGCTAGTAAATGGTTGTATGATAGATTACGCCTCTTCCCAATTCCAGGATCCAGCTTCACCTTTTCCTGCTTACGACGGAACTCCCCTAAAAATTGAGTCTTCTTCTAACTTGTATGGTTACGCCGCTGGTACCAACTCCAAATTTAAAAGAAAAATAACTATAAGTAATATTTCCTTTGAATCAATGCAAATATGTGTTTGGGTGGGATGGGAAGAAAAAGGGACGCCTAACAGTTTCACCCTTCGTGAGGATTTATATAATTGGCGTTAAAAGTATGAAAATTTATAACCTAAAAACAAAACAGGAAGGTCAGACTCTAGTTGAGTTATTGGTAGCATTGGCAACTTTTTCTATATTTATTGCAACCATTTGTGGACTTTTCGTTTCTGGTATTCAAGCGCAGGCAAGAGTTTTAGCGACCCAGGAGGTTATAAATCAGACAAGTTATGTTCTAGACTATATGAGTAGAGCTTTAAGAATGGCAGTCAAAGATACAGATGGTACTTGTCTTACCGCTCCTCAGGGGGGAGATGATAACGGGGCAGGTCACAACTATGAATATGAGCTAAATAGAATAAGATTTCTGAGGTATAATGCTGGTTTAGATAAAAACATCTGTCAAGAATTTTATTTATTTCTGGACGATAGAGGAACTCCTAGTGATACGACTGATGATATATCTATTTTGAAAGAGAAAAAATCTAGTGATAAGAAAGAAAACAATTTTGGCGCCGGTACTGATCTTCTTTTAACGTCATACAATATTAATGTTAATTCATTTCAAGTCAATGTTTCTGGTGACAATCGCGGTGATGAAATCCAACCCAGAGTTACCATTTTTTTGGAGGTAGCCGGGAGACGGACATCATTGGGTTCGCCTGTAATTAACGTTCAGACATCAATTTCTCAAAGGAACTTGGATGGTGGAGGCTAAATATTTTAGAGAATAAAACCTTCTTCTATGAAAATAAAATTTTTTCAACGCGGGATTGCTTTATATATTTCCTTGATAATGATGGCATTTTTATTAGCAGCCGGCTTAGGATTGACAGTGATTATAGTTAGCCAGCTGAGAATGGGCAGAGATATCGGAAACTCACTTAAATCTTTCTATGCGGCTGATACTGGTATTGAGAATGCTATATATAATAGGCGTATAGGTTATCCCGAGAATCGTTCTTTTTGGAGCATTGGCTCAACAGATCTAACTAATTCTCCGTATATCGCCCAATATAGCGTTAATTATGATGAAGTCCAGGGGGTTAGTGAATCTTGGGATGCAGTCGGCGTTTATGGGCAAGAGAGTAGGGCTATTAGAATAGAACAAAGGAATGTTATTGATTTTTCATTTTACGAAAAGACGCATGAAATAAGTTTTTGTGTACAAAAGCATGCCTATTCGCCAACTTATTTGCTCTATGCCGTACTTCTTACTGGTCCTGAAGAAGACGTTACATTTAGTTATGACCCATTACCTCCTGAGGCTTGTATTGATTTCCTTGAGTTTGACCCAGAGTCAGGAACGTTAGTCAAAGCTGGCCTGGAGGCTGAGCTGATATTTTATAGCGCTAGTTGCGCGTCTTATCCTATTGGGGAGAAATTCCCGATCACAATCCGGGCAACGACGGAGTCTGGAAAAATAAAAGAAATTGATGGTACTATAGAAACAGAAGATGGCTGCTAAATTTCATGATGCCAAAACAAGTCCAAAAAAGAATTGAGAAGCTTAAGAGGCTTATTAATTATCATCGTTACCTTTACCACGTTCTAGACCGCCAAGAAATTTCTGAGGCGGTTTTGGATTCTTTAAAAAAAGAGCTCTTTGACTTGGAGCAAGAATTCCCGGAATTTATTACTCCTGACTCTCCGACTCAAAGAGTGGGAGGGAAACCTTTGGAGAAATTTGAAAAAGTTCACCATCCCCAGCCAATGCTTTCTTTTAATGACGCTTTTTCCAAAAAGGACATGGAAGAGTGGATTATCAGAATTTCTAAGCTTCTGACAAAAGAGGAGAAAAACCAAATTGATTTCTTTTGCGAACTAAAAATAGATGGTTTGGCGATTGAGCTGATTTATGAGAATAATATTTTCAACACCGGCTCAACAAGAGGGGATGGTTTAATCGGCGAAAATGTGAGCCAGAACCTTAAAACCATAGAAGCCATTCCCCTTAGGTTAAGAGAAAAGGAAGAAGTGATTAGAGACCTGAAAAATGAAGGGCTGAGAGAAACCGCAAACCTGCTTTTGAGTCAAAAAAAAGGAGCAGGAGAACTTGTTGCCAGAGGGGAAGTTTTTATGATTAAAGAAGAATTTAAGAAAATAAACAAAGAGCAGGAAAAGAAAAATCTAGCGATCTTTGCCAATCCCAGAAACATGGCCGCGGGCTCCATCAGGCAGTTGAATCCAAAGGTAACGCGAGAAAGGCATTTGGACTCCTTTGCTTACGAGCTAATAACCGATTTGGGTCAAAAAACTCACCAAGAAAAACATAAAATTTTAAAAGCCTTTGGTTTTAAGACTAATCCTCATAACAAGTATTGCAAGAACTTGGAGGAAATTCTTGAATTTCATCAGTATTGGCAGAAAAACCGAGAAAAGATTTCTTACGAGATTGACGGCATTGTAGTAATTGTGAACAACAATAAGATCTTTGAAAAGTTAGGCGTAGTGGGCAAGGCGCCAAGAGCTGCCATTGCTTTTAAGTTTCCTCTGAGACAGGCAACGACGATACTGGAAGATGTAAAAGTTCAAGTAGGAAGAACAGGAGCTCTAACTCCGATTGCTATTTTGAAACCAGTTGAAGTTGGGGGCGTAACGATTTCTCATTCTACGCTGCACAACGAAGATGAGATCAGAAGACTGGGCATAAAAATTGGCGACACTGTTATTGTCGGCAGGGCAGGGGACGTGATACCAGAAATACTTGGAGTTTTGTCTCAACTGAGAACTGGCAAGGAAAAAGATTTTAAGATGCCAAAAAAGTGTCCCAGCTGCGGGACAAAAGTCATAAAGCCAGGAAAGGAAGTTGTCTGGAGATGCCCGAATCCTGAATGTTTTGCCAAAAAAAGAAGGTACTTTTATCACTTTGTATCGAAAGGCGCTTTTGATATAGTAGGGTTAGGTCCTAAGATAATTAACAGACTTATTGACGAAGAAATAATTTATAACCCCGCTGATTTGTTTACGATTAAAAAAGAAGACATTCTAAAGCTGGAAAGATTTGCCGAAAAATCAACTGAAAATTTAATTAAGGCAATTGGGGAAAAGAAAAAAATAACCCTACCAAGATTTATCTATGCCTTAGGTGTCAGAAACGTAGGAGAAAAGACTGCTGAAGATCTTGCTACGCGCTTCGGTTCTTTAGAGAAGATAAAAAAAGCTTCCTTGGAAGAACTTCAAAAAGTGGCAGATATAGGCCCAATAGTTGCTGAGTCTATATACAAATGGTTTTCTCAAAAGAGAAATATTAATTTTCTTGAAAAGCTGAAAAAGGCAGGAATAGAAATTGTTAAAGAGGAAAAATCAGTCTTCCAGCCCCTCAAAGGAAAACTTTTTGTTTTAACGGGAACCTTAGAAAGCATGAGCCGGGAAAAGGCGACAGAGAAAATTAAACTTTTAGGGGGCAAAACTTCGGATTCAATATCAAAGAAAACTGATTTTTTAGTTGCTGGTAAGGAACCGGGTTCAAAATATGAAAAAGCACAAAAACTTGGAGTGAGAATTATAGAAGAAAAAGAATTTTTAAGACTAATAAAATAGCTTTTACCTTGTTTAATTTTAATGAACTATATTTTAATCCATTTAAAAAAAATAGACTGGATTCTGTTTATTGTCACCTTTTTACTAGTTGCGATGGGACTCTTGTCAATTTATAGTAGTTCGATTTCTAAAGATAATTTCTCTAACTTTCAGAAACAAATAATCTTCTTTATAGTGGGTGTCTTTTTGATGTTTCTTCTGTCTTCTTTCGACTGGCGTATTCTCAAGGAAAATTCATATTTGATTTTATTTTTGTATTTTTTCTGCATCCTTAGTTTATTGGGATTATTTTTTTTCGCCCCGGAGATCAGGCAGGTAAGAAGTTGGTACAGAATCGGTCCTATTTCCATTGACCCGGTAGAATTTACAAAATTAGTCATTATTATTTTGTTTGCCAAATATTTCTCCAAACGTCACGCGGAAATGTATAACGTGAAGCATGTCTTAGTTTCCAGCCTTTATCTCCTGATTCCCTTTATATTAGTTTTCCTTCAGCCTAATTTGGGATCAGCTTTAATTTTGGTTTTTCTCTGGCTTGGTATCTTGATTATTTCGGGTATAAAAATTAGGCATTTTTTAATTATCTGCCTTGTGGGGCTATTGATTCTTATTTTGGTTTGGAACCTCTTTCTTAAAGATTACCAAAAAAAACGGATACTTAGTTTTTTCCGTCCAAAAATGGAACCCATTGGGATTGGTTGGAGTCAGAATCAGTCGAAAATCGCCATAGGATCGGGTGGACCTTTTGGACAAGGAATTTTTAAAGGCTCCCAAACTCATTATGGATTCTTGCCGGAACCCCAGACCGACTTTATTTTCGCCGCTATTTCTGAAGAAACTGGGTTTGTCGGGGTGGTAATTTTACTTTTTTTATTTTCTCTACTAATCTGGCGGATTATTAAGATTGCTTTTTCTAGTGAAAGCAATTTTGCCAAACTTTTTTCTTCGGGCTTGGCAATTATTTTGATCTCCCAGATTTTTATAAATATCGGTATGAATTTAGGATTATTACCCATAATCGGAGTATCTCTACCATTAGTGAGTTATGGGGGGTCAGGATTAATTATGACCTTTGTCGCCTTCGGAATTTTACAAAGCATTAAAACTCATTGAGTTTTCCCTTGAGTATAGTTATAGAAATTAGAATGTAATAATGTATAATAAGAAATATGACAGAAAGTAGTAAAATTCGCTCTAAAAAAATTATAAATATCTGCGACAAGGCAGGAAAGTTTTTAATTTATTTTTTGGTATTTTCCTTACCCCTGTTTTTTCTTCCAATTACCTATGATCCTTTGGATTTTAACAAACAGTTTTTTTTAGGAATCCTAATTTTTATTGCATTAATTTTCTGGTTGGTGAGGAGTTTCTTTGCTAGTAAATTTGAAGTTAATTTGAGCCTTATCAATATTTCAGTTTTAATTTTAATTCTGGTTAATCTTCTTTCTTTATTTTTTTCTTACTGGCGCTACTCCAGTTTTTGGGGTTGGCCGTTTAATGTGAGTCAGGGCTTCTTGACTCTCATCTATTTTTTTATTGTTTACTTTTTGATAATTAATTATTTTGATAAAAAGAAAGAAATTGTTAATCTTTTTTCTACTCTGATTTTATCAGCCTTTTTTGTTAGCATTTTTTCAATATTTAATATTTTTGGTAAACCTATCTTCCCTTGGGTTTTTTCAAAAACCATCTTTTTTAACACCATAGGTAGTGTTAACTCCTTGGCTCTATTTTTAGCTATTCTTTTTCCCTTAGGTTTTTCAGGAGCCATGATCTCTAAGGGTTTTATTCGCCGGATGCTTTTGATTGCTATTATTACTTTTTCTGTTCTGTTTTTTTTAATTAATTCTAAATTAGCTTGGATAGTTTTAACCGCTAATAGCGCTATCGTGTTTATTTTTGGTCTTTTGAACTTGAAAAAGGGTGGAGAAATTAATCTGGTTTTTTTGCCGATGATTTTTTTAATAATTTCCCTTACTTTTCTTGCCTTTCTTCACCCAATTAATTTTTTAGAAAACACCCTTGGGTTTTCTCTACCTAAATTCTTGCCTGAAATTCAGTTTCCTGTTGAGATCTCGGTTAATCAATCGGCTGAGTTTAGTATTGTCAAGAACTCATTCAAAAATCTCAAGAATTTATTTCTAGGTATCGGCCCATCAAATTTCTTTTTTGATTATTTAAAACATAAACCGATTGGGGTAAATGCGACTCAGTTTTGGGATACAAAATTTCAGGTCGGAGCCTCTGAGATTTTAGACAGGTTAATAGCAACCGGTGTTCTAGGGATTATTTCTTTGTTTTCTGTCTTTCTCGTATTTTTCTGGCAGATTGGAAAAAATCTGAGCTCATTTCCTAAGAGACCAAAAGAAAAATCAGAAGAAAATATTGCTATTAAAAATCCAGGTTCTTTTAATAGCGCCGATAGAGCAGATAGGGACTGGCTGATTAATATTGGTATCTTTTCCAGTTTTATTTCCATGGTTATCGGTTTTTTTATCTATCCTGCCAATGTTTCGCTAATGTTTCTTTTTTGGTTTATTTTAGCTATTTCCGTTGTTTTTAGCCAAAAAATAAAAAAGAGAAGCATATCGTCTTTTTCTGTCGCTGTTTTTTTAACCCTAGTTTTTATTATCGGAATGATAATTTCTTTTTCCTTAATAAAGAACTATCAAGCAGAGGTTAAATATCTAGCAGGATTAGATTATTTGGCAAAACTAAAAACTGAAGAGGCAATCGTAAGCTTTGAAAAATCCTTAAGTTTAAATCCAAAAGTCGATGTTTATTGGCGCGAGATTTCGCAGGTTTATTTGTCTAGATTAAATGAGGTATCCCAGGATCAAAAACTATCAAAAGAAGAAATTGGACGCTTGACTCAAGAACTAACTGGGAAAGCTGTAAATGCAGCCGAGAAAGCATCCGAGCTTTCTCCGGAAAATTCTTTAAATTGGATAAATAAGGGCTCTGTCTACGAAAATCTGATTACGAAATCTCCAGGTGATAACACTTTAATTTCTTCTGCCCTAGATTTTTATAAAAGAGCTAATGATTTAGAGCCTAGTAATCCTCAGATATTCACATCAATTGGCCAGATTTATATTCAAAAATCCGACATTTTACAACAGCAAAAAGGCCAAGAAAAAGAAATACAAGAAAGCCTAAATATGGCAATAGAAAATCTTCAAAAAGCGCTTGAATTAAAGCCAGATTTCGTGTCAGCTGATGTCCAAATAGCAGGTGCTTTCCAAAGAGAAGGAAAAATCAAAGAGGCTATTGATAAGTTGACAGAAGCAACAATTTTTTCTCCTTCGGATCCCTTTCTGGCTTATCAGCTGGGAATTTTGTATTATGGGCAAGGTAATAACGATCTAGCAAAAATTTCGCTTGAAAGGGCAGTAAAACTTGATCAAAATTATTCAAATGCCCGCTATTTCTTGGGGTTGATTTATGATAAAGAGGGAAATAAGGAAAAAGCAATTGAACAGTTTGAATGGATCGAGAAGCTAAATCCGGAAAATCAAGAAATCAAGGTAATTTTGAATAATCTAAAAGAAGGAAAGCCCGCCTTTTAAAAAATTTTGGGCTGCTAGGCAAACTGTAAAAATAGTCCAAACCGCTTGACAAATTATTTAAAAGGACTAAAATTAGTATTACAAAACTAAACAGTATTATTTAACTTTACCCCTGAAAAAAGGGTGGGGGTAATTTTCGTTTGTTATCAAAATGAAGTTTAAAAATTTCTCTAAATCAAAAATTTCTCTAGCGTTTCCCTATTTACTTTCTCTGCAGAAAGAAAGATGGCAGTCTTTCTGGGAAAAGGATCTAAGAGAGCTTTTTGCCGAGGTCTCGCCAATTAGGGATTATACAAAAAAAGAACTAGAACTTTGGTTTCTGGACTATAAATTAGATGAACCAAAATATAAAGATGACCTGGAGGCAAGAAGAAATAATGATTCCTATGAAGCTTCGTTAAGAGTCCTAACAAAATTAGTTAACCTTAAGACAAAAGAGATTAAAGAGCAAGAAGTTTTTTTAACTGATTTCCCCTTGATGACAGAAAGGGGCAGTTTTGTTGTTAATGGAGTGGAGAGGGTTGTAATTTCCCAGCTAATACGGTCTCCGGGATCTTTTTTTACCATGCAGACCGTCAGGGGAAAAAGATATTTTGGAGCTAAAATAATCCCCAATCGTGGAGCCTGGCTTGAATTTGAATCAGATCCATCAGGATTCATCGGTGTCAGAATCGATAGAAAAAGAAAAGTTCCCTCCACCACCTTACTTCGAGCTTTTGGTTATGACACAGATAGCAAACTTAAAGAGATTTTTCAGGATGTTGATAGGGACCCCGAAGTTAACTACATCGCTGAAACTATAAAAAGAGACACTGCTCATAATCAGGCCGAAGCCCTTGTTGAGATTTACAGACACTTAAGACCAGGCGAATTGGGTACTGTTGATACAGCTAGAGATCTTATTGAAAATATGTTTTTTAATTTTGAGAGATATGATCTATCAAAAGTTGGTAGATGGAGGATGTTGCAGCGTCTCCCTGAGCTGAAACAAAAAAATAAAAAAGAAAATGAAATCACGGTCCAGGATAGAGTTTTGAAACCCGAAGATGTCCTGGCAACCTTGAGAGAGGTGATCCGCTTAAATAATGATCCTGACGGAAAACCAGATCAAATTGACCATTTGGGAAACAGAAGGGTGAGGTCCTTGAACGAGCTTATGCAGAACAGATTGAGAGTCGGTTTTATGAGAATGGCTAGGATAATAAAAGATAGGATGTCAACCTTGGATGTTGCTACCATAACCCCGGTTCAGATTATTAATCCCCGTCCAGTAATGGCAGTGGTAAAAGAATTTTTCACTTCTTCTCAGGTCTCTCAATTTATGGATAACGAAAATCCTCTTTCAGAGTTAGAACACAAAAGAAGATTATCAGCAACTGGGCCAGGTGGTTTAACCAGAGAAAGAGCTGGTTTTGAAGTAAGAGATGTTCAGCCTTCCCACTATGGTCGAATCTGTCCTATTCAAACCCCGGAAGGTCAAAATATCGGATTAGTTGGTCATTTAGCATCTTTTGCCAAAATAAATCAGTACGGATTTATTGAGACTCCGTACTTTAAAGTAAAAAATGGAAAAGTGACTTCAGAAATTCAATACCTCAATGCCTATGAAGAGGAAAGATATAATATAGCTCATGCCGGAACTCCTATTGATAAAGATGGTAATATCATGCCTCAGAAAGTCGAAGCCAGAATAAAGTCAGAGCCTGGAGTTATAAGCAAGGACAAGATTGATTTTATTGATGTATCTCCGGGCCAGGCAATTTCAGTAGGCACTTCTCTTATTCCATTTTTGCAGAACACTGATGCTAATAGGGCTTTGATGGGTTCCAATATAGAAAGACAGGCAGTTCCTTTGATCAAAGCAGAACCGCCTCTGACATCAACTGGTACAGAAGAAAGGGTGGCCAGGGATTCAGGCCAAGTAATTATTGCTGAAGAAGATGGCGTCATTTCTGAAGTTGATGCTTTACATATAAAAATCAGATATAAAAAGCCAAAAAGCAAGGAGAAGGAAAGAGTTTATAATTTAAAAACTTTTATCAGGAGTAATCAATACACTTCTTTTCATCAAAAACCGGTAGTTGGAAAGGGCCAAAAAGTTAAAAAAGGTGATATCTTGGCTGAGGGGGGTGCAATATCTCAAGGCCTTCTGTCTTTGGGACGGAACGTTTTAGTTGCTTTTGTTCCCTGGCGAGGAGGAAATTTTGAAGACGCAATTTTGCTTTCAGAAAGACTAGTCAGAGATGATATTTACACTTCGGTTCATATAGAAAGCTTCACTTGTGATGTCAGAGAAACGAAATTGGGACCAGAGATAACTACTGCTGATATTCCTAATGTTTCGGAAGAAAAATTAAAAGACCTTGATGAGGAAGGATTAATCAGAATCGGAGCTGAAGTCGGTCCTAATGATATTTTAGTTGGGAAAATTTCTCCCAAAGGAGAAGCTGATTTAAATGCAGAGGAAAGATTATTAAAGGCGATTTTCGGAGAAAAAGCCAGAGAAATCAAGGATACTTCTTTACTAATGGAGCACGGCAAAAAAGGGAGAGTAATCGGGGTGAAGGTTTTTTCCAGAGAGCTAGGCCACAAGCTAGAACCCGGGGTAATAAAAAGAATTGAAGTTGAGGTAGCGGAAATCAGAAAGATTCAAGCGGGTGATAAACTATCTGGTCGCCACGGAAATAAGGGCGTTATTTCAAGAGTCTTAGCTGAAGAAGAAATGCCCTTTTTGGAAGACGGGACTCCGGTTGATATAATCTTGAACCCTTTAAGCATAGCTTCTCGTATGAACATCGGCCAGATTTTGGAAACTCATTTATCGTTTGCTGCTAAAAAATTGGGCTATATTGCTATTTCCCCGGCTTTGAGCGGGGCAACCGAAAAAGATATTAAAGAGGAACTAATTAATGCCGGTCTGCCAGGAGATGGAAAAGTGAAATTATTTGACGGCAGGACAGGTTTTCCATTTAGAGAGAAAATTACTGTTGGTTATATTTATATGATGAAATTAATTCATATGGTTACTGACAAAATACATATGAGATCAATCGGACCCTATTCTTTGATTACTCAGCAGCCGTTGGGAGGAAAGGCTCAGTTCGGTGGTCAGAGATTTGGAGAAATGGAAGTTTGGGCTCTGGAAGGGTATGGAGCAGCTCACATTCTCCAAGAGATCCTGACTATTAAGTCTGATGACGTTCCAGGCAGAGCAGCGACGTACGAGGCGATACTAAAAGGAGAACCTATTAAGCCTCCTAATATTCCAGCCTCATTCAATTTATTAGTTAGTGAGCTGAAGTCTTTAGGTTTTAATATTGAGACAAGAGAAAAACCGAGAGACGATTCGGAATCCTAATGAATTCTTAAATCATTTAATTATTTAATCTATTTTTTTTCATGCATGTTTCAGATATTGAATCAATAAGAATAAAATTAGCTTCTCCTGATGAAATTCTATCTTGGTCTCACGGAGAAATAATCAGGCCCGAAACTATTAATTACCGAACCCAGAGACCAGAAAAAGACGGGCTTTTTTGCGAAAAGATTTTCGGGCCGGAGAAAGATTACGAATGTTACTGCGGAAAATATCGAAGGATTCGATACAAGGGCATAGTTTGTGACAGGTGTGGAGTAGAAGTCACAAAGTCTTCGGTGAGAAGAGAGAGATTGGGCCATATTAAACTAGCTTGTCCAGTTTCTCACATCTGGTTTTTGCGAGGCGTTCCTTCTAGAATGGGAATGGTTTTAGACGTTCCCGCTTTTCAGCTAGAGAAGGTTATTTACTTCGCTTCTTATATAGTTACTGGCGTCAATGAAGGGGCAAAAGAAAAAATCAGGGAGGAGATAAAAAAAGAGTACAAAACAAAAGCCAAGAGTATTCAAAAGAAAACTTCAAAAAAAACTAGTCAGAAAGAAATTAAATCTAATTTAGAAGAATTGAAGAGACTAAGAGACAAGGCAGAGAGCGATTTAACAGAAATCAAACCCTTCAAGATTTTATCCGAAGTTGAATACCACGAACTTTCCTTAAAATATGGTGAAGTTTTTGAGGCCGGGACTGGTTCCGAAACCTTACGGAAAATTTTTGAAGGTATTGATTTGAAAAAAGAAATATCCAAGATGGAAAAAGAATTAATAGAGTCTACTCCTCAAAATAGAAAGAAAATATTAAGAAGATTGAAGCTTTTCAGAGGGATGGAAAAATCAAAGATCCGTCCTGAATGGATGTTCTTGACCATTTTGCCAGTTTTACCGCCCGATTTAAGACCCATGGTTCAGTTAGATGGGGGAAGATATGCTTCCTCGGATTTAAACGATCTCTATCGGAGGGTAATCAACAGGAATAACAGATTAAAATATCTTTTGGAAATTAATGCTCCTGACGTCATAGTTAGAAATGAAAAAAGAATGCTTCAGGAAGCAGTCGACGCCCTGATTGATAATGGAATGAGAAAAGGAGTTATTACTCAAGCCACCACTGGTGGAAAAAGGCTTTTAAAGAGTTTAGCTGATATTTTGAAAGGAAAACAGGGAAGATTTAGACAGAATCTTTTGGGCAAGAGAGTTGATTACTCCGGCCGGTCGGTTATAGTTATTGGCTCTGGTTTAAAACTGAACCAGTGTGGAATTCCAAAAGAAATGGCACTCGAACTTTTTAAGCCCTATGTTATTAAAAAAATCCTAGATAAAGAGCTCGCCTATAATGTTAGAGGAGCGTCAAGGCTAATTGAAGAAAAGGGACCAGAAATCTGGGCGATTCTTGAAGAGATAGTAAAAGATAAGGTAGTTCTCTTAAATCGTGCTCCGACCCTCCATAGACTGGGGATTCAAGCCTTCCAGCCACTTTTAGTCGAAGGTGAGGCAATTCAGATACACCCCATGGTCTGTAAGGCTTTTAACGCCGACTTTGACGGAGATCAAATGGCAGTTCATATTCCTTTGTCAGACGAAGCTCAGAAAGAGGCAAGTCACATAATGTTGTCTTCTTTAAATCTTTTGAAACCAGCTACAGGCACTCCGATTGTTACTCCCACTCAAGATATTATTCTTGGCTGTTATTGGTTGACTAAGATAATTGAAGGTGCGAAAGGAGAGGGTAAAATTTTTACCAGCCCTGAAGAAGCGATGTTGGCTTATGATTTTGGAGACTTAGATTTAAAAGCTTGGGTGAAGATCAGGGGCGTAAAAGGTACAGAAATAAAAAAGAAACAAACCCCTGGTTTTTTGGAAACGTCACTAGGCAGAGTTATTTTTAATGAGGCGTTGCCCGATGATTTTCCATTTCAGAATGAAGATCAAAATGGAAAGAAAATGGAAAAGGTGATAGGAAAAATAATAGAGAAATACGGTCCCCTGGAGGAATCTCAAAAAACATTAGATAGAATAAAAAATCTTGGCTTTGAATACGCCACTCAATCTGGTATAAGTTGGGGCATGGATGATTTAGTCGTGCCTCCGGGAAAAGAAGAAATTCTAAAAAGGACCGAAAAAGAAGTTGAGCAAATTGAAGAGCATTACAAAAAGGGTCTTCTATCTAAAGAAGAGAAAACCGCCAAAGTAATTGAGAGTTGGGTCAGAGTGAAATCAGAGATAGAGAAATTATTAATTAAAACTTTATCACCCTCAGGTGCGGTGTTCCAGATTATTGATTCGGGAGCAAGAGGTTCTTGGGCTCAGCCGGTTCAAATGGCGGGAATGAAAGGATTGGTGATTAACCCGGCCGGGCAAATTATTGAATTACCAGTAAAAAGTTCATACAAAGAAGGTTTCAATGTTCTAGAATATTTCATCTCTACTCATGGCGCAAGAAAAGGAACAGCTGATACTGCTTTGCGTACCTCGACCGCCGGCTATTTGACTAGAAGGTTGGTTGATGTTGCCCATGAAATGATAATTTCAGAGGAAGATTGCGGGGACAAAGAAGGAATTTATGTGTTTAGAGCGGGATCAGAAGAAATCGGTCAGAACTTTGCCTTCAAGATTGTGGGCAGGGTAGCGGCTGAAGATTGCAAGGGAGAAATTACAGATGGTAAATCAAAAAGATTAAAGATTATTGTGAAAAGAGGAGAAATTATTGATTGGACAAAAGCAGACTTGATAACAAAGGCCGGAGTTGAAAAAGTAAAAATTCACTCTCCCTTAACTTGTCGAACAAGAAGGGGAATCTGTCAAAAATGCTATGGTTGGGATTTGGGTACTAATCAGCCAATAAAATTAGGGGAAGCAGTAGGAATTGTAGCGGCTCAGGCCATTGGCGAACCAGGCACCCAGTTAACAATGAAGACTTTCCACTTAGGCGGTGTAGCCGGTGGCGCCGGAGACATCACCTTCGGCCTGCCAAGGGTCCAAGAAATTTTTGAAGCCAGGTCTCCGGGGGGAAAAGCTGAAATTTCCCAAACCGATGGTAAAGTTCTAGAAGTAAAGCCGGAAGGAATAATACGGATAAAAACAAAAGCAAACGCAGGTTCCAAAAAAGCAAAATCAGAAATAATTGAATATAAAGTTCCTCAAAAAATCGCGATTTTAATTGAGACTGGACAAGCTATCAAAGCTGGTCAGCAGCTTTCGGAAGGAAGCTTAGATTTAAAAGAGTTATTCAGGTTTGCTGGTCGTGAGGAAACACAGCGTTATATAATTCACGAAATTCAAAAAATTTATGTTTCCCAGGGTGCGGTCATACACGACAAACATGTCGAAGTAATAGTGCATCAGATGTTTTCCAGAGTTAGAATTAAAGAAGCAGGGAATACCTCTTTCACGCCGGGTGAAATTATTGAAAGATCAAAATTTATTGAAGAAAATGTTAAAATGGTAAAAGAGAAGAAAGAACCGGCAAAGGGAGCTGCTATTTTACTTGGAATTTCTAGAGTGGCTTTAACAACTGACTCCTTCTTATCGGCCGCTTCATTTCAAGAGACTTCTCGTGTATTGATTAAAGCTTCAGTTGAAGGAAAAGAAGATAAGCTCTTGGGATTAAAAGAAAATGTAATCATCGGTAAACTGATTCCGGCCGGAACTGGTTTTAAGGAGAGAAATAAAAAACAAGGTGATTAAAAATGAAGAATCACAACCAGAACTCAAAAAAAAGAAACTCAAAAGAGTCACAAGAGAAAGAAAAAAACCATTCCGATTTAGCTTTGTCTCACGAAATAAGGAGGATGGTTTTGGGAATTCTAATAATTTTAGTAGGGCTAATTATTGCTTTGAGTTTTTTTGATAAAGCGGGAGTGGCAGGCGGTTTTTTAAAGGAGGCCCTCGCTCTCTTTTTCGGCAGAGTAATGTTTGCCATACCTTTCTTTTTGTTCCTGTTTAGCTTCATCTTTTTTAAAACAAGTTACAGAAAATTTTTGTCTCCAGCGCTTCTGGCGATTTTTATTCTGATTTTAGGGGTCTCAGGTGTCTTTGGGACGCTCAGTCTTGCCTCTAAGCTCAAAGAAGGCGGTTTTGTTGGCTACATTTTGAGCTGGCCTCTAACTAAACTCTTTGGAATTTTGGCAACTCGGATTATATTCGCAATAATGATCGTCATTTCTTTGTTGATTTTCAGGCATCTCATAAAACCAATTATCCCCGAGGGCTCAGAGGAAGAAGAAAAAAAACCATTATTTTCTCGGATTTTTAAAAAAGTCATTTCTCCTCCCAGGCTTAAAGTGAAAGAAGTGGCCCCGGAGCAGAAACTCAATATTGTTAGACCTGTGGAGTTAAAAACAAGGCCTTTGGAATCCATCCCCGGATCTCAGCTTAAGTCTTATCAATTGCCCCCCACTAATTTATTAGAAAGCGATAAGGAGGTTCCTAACAGCGGGGATACTAGAGTTAATTCGGCAATTATTAAAAAAACCTTGCAGAATTTTGATATTCAAGTAGAAATGTCAGAAATAAATATCGGTCCGACAGTTACTCAATACACTTTGAAACCAGCAGAAGGAGTAAAGCTTTCGAAAATCACTGCTCTATCTAATGATTTATCTTTGTCTTTGGCTTCTCATCCTATTAGAATTGAGGCCCCAATTCCTGGTAGGCCCTTGGTTGGCATCGAGGTTCCTAATAAAATCAGGGCTCAGGTTAGGATACGAAACTTAATTGAGAATCCTAATTTTAAGAACTCGCCTTCAAGTTTGATTACTGTTCTAGGAAGGGATGTCTCTGGCGTTCCTGTCTATGCTGATATTGCCAGAATGCCCCACCTTTTAGTGGCTGGTGCCACTGGCACTGGTAAAACTATTTTCTTAAACACTTTAATTTTAAGTCTTCTCTATAAAAATTCTATAGAGACCTTAAAATTTATATTGATTGATCCCAAAAGAGTTGAATTTGGCCTTTATAATGGCCTACCCCATCTTTTATGCCCGGTAATTCACGACGTTCAAAGATCGATTAATGCTCTTAAATGGCTGACAGGGGAGATGGAAAGAAGGTTTGAGATTTTCGCTCAGGCAGGAGCAAGAGACATTGGTAGCTATAACGAAAAGGCAGAAACGGATCAAAATTTTGAATTAATGCCCTACATTATTTTAATAGTGGATGAACTGGCTGATTTAATGGCGGCCAGAGGTCGTGAGATTGAGGCTGGTATTGTGCGATTAGCTCAAATGGCAAGAGCTGTAGGCATCCATTTGGTTGTTGCCACCCAAAGACCTTCTGTTGAAGTCATAACCGGACTAATAAAGGCAAATATCACCTCTAGAATTACTTTTCAAGTTGCCTCTCAGGTTGATTCGAGAACGGTTATTGATGCGGCTGGAGCAGAAAAACTTTTAGGCCTAGGAGATCTACTTTACATTTCTGCTGACACTGTGAAACCAAAAAGAATTCAGGGGCCTTATGTTTCTGAAAAAGAACTTAAGAAAGCCGTAAACTATATCAAATCAAAATTCGGAGATGAAAAAACTGAAGGAGGTCAAGTTTTGGAATCTGAATTATTAAAAGAGCTAGAGAAAACAAACGAAGTTTCTTCGGCTAGTGGCTTATCAGAAGAATTTTCTTTCGGCGAAGATCCATTGTATGAGGAAGCAAGAGGCGTAGTGGTTGAAGCTAAAAAGGCTTCAGCTTCTTTGCTGCAGAGAAGATTAAGAATTGGTTATGCCCGAGCAGCCAGGTTAATTGATGTTCTGGAAGAAAGGGGAGTAGTGGGACCGGCTAATGGGGCCAAACCTAGAGATGTTTTCCCAGAAGAAGATGCAGAGGAAATCCGTGAAGAAACCGGGCAAAACCAAGAGCATTAATATGATTTTAAAAAATAAATATTCTAAAATAATATGAAAAAGAAAATCGAATCCAAGACTATTAATAAAGATTTAGAGGAAGCAGTGAGCGAAATAAAGCAGCGCTTTGGAGAAGGAGCAATTATGAAACTAAAGGAAGTCCAACCGACTAATATTGATGTTATTCCTACGGGTTCTATCTCTCTTGACATAATTTTGGGAGTAGGAGGGGTACCCCGAGGTCGGGTGATTGAGATTTTTGGTCCTGAAGCCAGCGGAAAAACAACACTAGCCCTACATATTTTGTCCGAGGCTCAAAAGCAAGGAGGAACAGGTGCTTTTGTTGATGTAGAACATGCTCTAGATCCTGACTATGCTAAAAAAATTGGAGTTAATGTTGATGAATTATTAATATCTCAGCCTGATTCAGGAGAACAGGCACTCCAGATAGTTGAAACGTTAGTCAGATCGGGGCAAGTCGACGTGATAGTTATTGACTCTGTTGCGGCTTTGGCACCTAAAGCCGAAATCGAGGGCGAGGTTGGAGAATTTCAAATTGGTCTCCAGGCTAGGTTAATGAATCAGGCCCTTCGAAAACTTTCTGGTATTGTTGCCAAGACTAAGACCGTGGTCATATTTTTAAATCAGATCAGAATGAAAATAGGGATACTTTTTGGTAACCCCGAGACAACGCCTGGCGGTTTAGCTTTAAAGTTTTTTTCCTCAGTAAGAATTGATTTAAGAAGAACTGCTCAGATAAAACACGGCGAAGAAATAATTGGGAATAGAGTAAAGGCCAAAATTGTTAAAAACAAAGTCGCTGCTCCTTTCAAGACTACAGAATTTGATATTTATTATAATGAGGGCATTTCTTATCTTGCCGACCTCTTAAACACTGGTCTAAAAATTGGAATTATAAAAAAATTTGGTAGCTGGCTTCAATATGAAGAAACAAAACTTGGGCAAGGATTTGAAGCAAGTAGAGTGTTTTTAAAAGAGAATCCGCAAATAGCAAAAAAAATAAGAGATTTGATTTTTGAGAATCAAAAAATAAACAGATAATATCTTATCATATCAGAGTAAATTATCTTTTCTTGACCAATAAAAAAACGACTCAACGATTATCGAACGAGTCGTTTTTTGTTTGAATTATTTTGGGGTGAATGGTAAAAGTCCGAGATATCGCGCTCTTTTTATTGCTTGGGACAGCTTTCTTTGATGTTTGGCGCAAACTCTGGTTTTTTTCCGGCTTTTGATTTTTCCCATGCTGGAAATAAACCTTTTAAGAGTTTCTGTATCTTTAAAATCTATTTCCTCTATTCCTTTTTGACAAAAATAACAATTATCCATTTTGGTAATTATTCATAATAATATTAAAAGGGAATATCTTTAACGTCTATTTCTGCTTCTTCTTCAACAACTGGAATTTCTTCTGTAGAAGCTGGTTCTTTTGGAGGAACTGTTTTTCCAGCTGATTTTGGACCTAACTGCAGTCTTTCGGTAATAATTTCGGTTCTTGTTCTTTGATTGCCAGCATTATCCTGCCATGATCTTGTTTGAAGCCTTCCTTCGATCATAACCAAAGATCCTTTGGTTAGATACTGGGAAGCGATTTCAGCTAATTTTCCGAAAGCCACTATATTATGGAACTCTGTTTGCTGTTGTTTCTGTCTATTCTTATCAAAAAAGAATCGGTCAGTGGCTAAACCAAAATTAGCTACCTGTTGACCGCTTGGCAGGGCTTTCGCCTGAGGATCTCTTGTCAGTCTACCAATTAAGAAAACCTTATTTAGATTCATAAAATTTTAGATTATTTTAATTTTCAGGTCTCTTTTAATATTTCTTCCAATTTTTGTTCTATTGTTTCTAACTCAGCCTTTTCTTTTTTCGGCATCTCTGTTTTAGTTGTTATGGGAGAAATAAATTTTTTTGATTTTTTTCTAGGAGCTTTCCTTATCTTTACGGGTTTCTTAACGAGGATTAAATAACGAATAATTTTTCCTTCGCCCTTCAATTTTTTTTCGATATTTGATATGCCATCTGGATTTAATTGGAAACTTATAGAACCTAAATAAGCCTGCATCATTTTTTTGATTGGATAAGCCAATATTTTCTTGCCAGGTTTATTTACTTCAGCCAGAACCCCTTTTTCTTCTCGAATCCAGCTGCTTACTTTCTCCTGAAAGGCATTCAGTTCTTCTTCGGATAAATCCGGTAAAATTAAGTAATTTAACTCGTATGACTTCATTTTGATTTAAGGTTTTTACTAAATTGATATTTTAAATTCAATTACGTCGCCGTCTTCTACTAAATAATCTTTGCCGGCTATTTTTATTAATCCTTGTTCTCGGCTTTTTGACCAAGATCCAGCTTCAATTAATTTTTGCCAAGGAATTACCTCTGCTTTTATGAATTTCTTTTCAAAATCGGAATGAACTTTTCCGCCAGCCTGAGGGCATTTCGTACCCTTCTTTATTGTCCAGGCTCTTACTTCTTTTCCTCCGGCTACGGTATAAAAAGTAATCAAGTCAAGAATATTGTAGCAAACAATTATAATATGGTCAAGTTTCCCTTCCATTTTTAGTTCCTCCTTTTCTTTTTCTGATAATTCCGATATTTCCTCCTCTATTTTGAGATTAATTTCTACAAGAAATTTCTTTTCTATACTTATATCTTCTAGTTGTTGACCATCATTATTTAAAATATAAATAATAGGTTTTTGAGTTAAAAAACTAAACTCTTTTATAATATTTAGTTTTTCTTCGTTAAGAGTTATCTCTTGGACTGTTTTTCCTTGCGAGACTTCCTCTTTCAATTTTTTTAGAACTTCAGATTTTTTTATTGATTCTTTGTCGTTAGACTTAACTTCTTTTTCCAATTTCTTGAACAAATTGTCCACGGTTTCCAAGTCTTTCATTAAAAGTTCAGTCTTAATTATTTCCATGTCTCTTTCCGGATTAACGTTACCAGCGACATGCTCTACTTTGTCGTCTTTAAAAGATCTGACAACTTCCAAGATGGCATCGCAATTTCTGATGTTAGCTAAAAACTGATTTCCTAGACCTTCTCCCTTATGCGCTCCTTTTACCAGGCCCGCGATATCAACGAATTCAATTATGGTTGGAGTAACTTTCTCTGGCTTTATAACTTTTGCAATTTCTTCCAGTCTTTTGTCAGGAACTGTAACAATGCCAATATTAGGATTGATGGTGGTAAAAGGGTAGGGAGCAATATCAACTGGTTTTTTAGTCAGGGCTTTAAAAAGAGTGGATTTACCCACATTTGGGAGTCCTACAATGCCGACTGAGAAAGACATATTTTTATGTTACAATAAAATGATATGAATATCAATCCCAATAATTTATGGAAAAGATAAAATTAAGACAAAAATATTATAATTCTGTAAAAAAGAACACTCCAAGGGATATCCAAGAAAATGCTATTTTTAACCTGAAAAATAATAATGAATCGGAATTAATATTGACCAGGAAGTTGATCAAAAAATGGAGCGTTGAGGAATGGTTGAGAAATTATAAAAAAGAAGCAGAATTCTCTACGGCTGGGATCAGAGGGGCTCAAAATATTCTTTTTCCTTGGGATAGTCGTTTCCCTATCAACCAGTTGGGCGTAGTTTTAGCCACTCTTGCTAAGGCTTTAGTGCTCAAGAAAGAAATAAAGCATCGGCAGATTAATAAAATTGCTTCTGGCGAAGTTCGTTATAACACAAAATCTTATGTAGAACTTATTTCAAGGATACAATCTGTTTTTGGAATTAAGACACATTTACCATTTAAAAAAGACACAATACCAGTTTGGATGGTTTCTTTTTTGATTTTTATGTTGGATTATGACGGCGGAGAATACGTTACCGCAAGTCACAGTGTAAGCAGTAAGATAGCCACCAAAGACCTAGATAATGAAGGAAGCCAATTCTTATCTAGAGATACTTTAGAATTCGTTAATGAGATTGAAAAAATCGTAGGAGAAGCAAAAAAGGAATGTTATAAAATTAAGTTATCTAAAAAACATACACCGTTAATTAAGGAAGATTTCAACGGCTACGATCTTTATATAAAATATTTAAAAAATGGAGTGGCAACAAAAAACAATTTGGATTTAATTAAAAAAGCAAATCAAAAAGGAATGAAAATTATGATTGATACCGTAGGCGGCTGTATGTATAAAAGTTTAGTTCCCATTCTAAAGAAACTAAGCATCAACAAAGTATTTGATTGGGTTCATACAGGAGAAGATCCCTTTTTCCACGGCATTGGAAAAATCTTAAGGAAAAATCCCGAAACTGGAAAAAAAGAATTTTTTGATCTTTCTTGCGACCTTTGTTTATTTGATGTTTTTAAAACCGCTGGATATGAAAGAATATTAAAAAGCAAACCAGTTGGCTACTTTGTCTTAATTACCGATCCCGATGGCGATCGTTTAGTCTTGGCTCAGGTGGAATCGGTCAAAAATAAAAAGCGACTTGAGGAATTTGGTATCAATTACATCAGAATTGATAATAAGAAAATTTGCGCTCTTTACCATCCGACCTACTTTTTCTTGCCTTTAATGGATTTTCATAAGAAACGGCTAGAAAATGCAGGGCTGTGGAAAAAATACAACTGGTTCCTTCTTACAACCACCCCGTCTTCAAAGGCGTGGGAGGAATGGGCTAGCGCAAATAATATCCCCGTGGTCTTAACGCCGGTCGGTTTCAAGGAAATTGCATTGGTTATAAGAAAGATAAATAAACAGATTAAAGAAAATCCCGGGGAAAATGTTTTCGTAGAAGATATTTATGGAAAGAAAATAAATCTAGGGGTAAACCCCCGTTTATTATGGACAGGAGAAGAGAGCGGAGGTATGATTACTGGTCCCTGCGAGTTAATCAAAAGTAAAAAAGGTAGGATAACTATTTCAATGTTCGAAAAAAGCGCTGGAGAAGCATCTATTATTAGCGCAGCTTTGATTGCCGATCTCTATCTTAAGAACAAATCCTTTCTTACTTATTTGGAGGAAGTAGTTAAAAATAATAATATTATCTACAAATATTTCTTTGCTGAGGATCTTATATATTACAATGAATCAGAGCCAAATCCTGAAATATTAAAACAGAGCAAATTAAGAGGAGAAGTTTTGAGAGATAGAACTGATCAGTACTATTTAGGATTAGCTCTAGGAATGAGAGAGAAAAAAATTGATATTGATGATGCTAAAAAGATATTGTCAGAAGCATTCCCTTCTCTGAATTTTGAGAAATTGGAAAATGTTTTTTTTGTCGGTGACGGGACCTATCTTAAATTTCACAACATGTTTTTAGAGATGAGGCGATCCGGGACCGATGCTAAGCTAAAGGGTTACTGTGGCGGGGAAGATAAAAATAAATGCCAACAATATTTGGATAAATTCCTTCATTATGATGGTAGAATAACTCCACTTTACAATAAATTGATTTCGGCAGATTTCAGAAAAAAAATTTACCCCTTAGTTAAGAAGATTTATGAAGAGTATTCGTTAAAAGGACTTTAAGATTTCCTAAGTTAGCCCCATATTTTTCCTGACGTTTTCTATCGTGGGCTCGGCAATTGCTCTTGCTCTCTTTGTTCCCTTGTCTAAAATATCTCTTAGGTAGGCTTCTTTTCCTAGAAGTCCTTTTTTATTTTCTTCTAATGGTTTTAGGTAGTTTACCACTAATTCAGCTAGAGATTTTTTGAATTCGGCATAGCCCTTGCCTTTGAATTTCTTTTCCAAGTCTTTAATTATTTCACCGCTTAATAAGCTATAAATAGTAAGCAAATTTGAAACTCCTGGTTTTTTTTCTGGATCATATTTAATTTCTTTTCCAAGGTCGGTCACAGCAGACATTATTTTTTTACTGATAGTTTCTGGTGCGTCAAATAATCCGATGCAGCCTGCCGGATCATCGGTTTTTGACATTTTTTTATCAGGATTTTGGAGGGACATAATTTTTTCCCCCAGTCCAGGTAATAATTCTTTGGGCTCTTTAAAAGTTTGGCCGAACTGCTGATTGAATCTTCTGGCAAGCGTCCTTGCAAATTCAACATGCTGTTTCTGGTCAATTCCCACTGGTACGAGCTCAGTCTGATAAAGCAAAATATCAGCTGCCATTAATATAGGATAATTCAAGAGCCCGGCATTAATATATTTTGGATGCTTTTTCACCTTTTCTTTATACTGAGTCATTCTTTGAAGCTCGCCAATAGGCGTAATAGTGCCTAATAACCAAGCCAATTCCGTATGCTCTTTAACGCTTGATTGGTCGAAAAAAATGCATTTTTCAGGATTTAACCCGACTGATAAATAGGACATTGCCAGGTCCAATATATTTTTTTGGAGACTTTTTGGATCATAAGGGGTGGTGATACCATGTAAGTCGACGATACAGAAAAGGCATTCATTATTTTCTTGAAGTTCAATCCATTGGCGGATGGCCCCTAAATAATTTCCGATATGAAGTTCTCCGGTCGGCCGGATGCCTGAAAATATTCTCATAATAAAGTTTGCTATAATTTTAAACCTCAATTATTACTGGTAGAATCATTGGTCTTCTTCTTGTTTTAGTGAACAAGAACTGGCCGATTTTGTTTCTTATTTCATCTTTTACGTAGACCCAATTAACTGCCCCTCCTGAACCCGCGGTCTTATTGACTATATCAATTACTTTTTTCCTAGTGTCTCTTAGTAATTCCCTTGATTCTCTCAGATAAACGAATCCTCTTGATATTATATCAGGAGAACCCTTTACTCTTCCAGTCTGTCGGTCAACGACAGCCACTATAACAAACATGCCGTCTTTGGCTAGCATTTGTCGGTCTCTTAAGACTATTTCGCCGACGTCGCCAATTCCCAGGCCGTCAACCATTATGTAGTTTGAATCAATAGCTTTTTTTTCAACATAAACTCTTTGTCTGCCTAAATTTATTATTTGACCATTTTCAGCCACTATTACATTTTTTTCAGGTATCCCAATTTCTTTTGCGATTTCGCCATGATTTAAGAGCATTGAATACTGACCGTGAATAGGCAGGAGAAACTTGGGTTTTGTTATGTTTATCATTTCTTTTAATTCGTCTTGCTGAGCGTGGCCTCCGGCATGGATATCCATCATCTTATAATGGTAAATCTTGGCTCCCTGCCTATAAAGCTCGTCTTTTAAAATCTGGACAGTTCTTTCGTTTCCGGGAATAACTGAAGAAGAAAAGATGACGGTATCGGTTTTTCTTAATTTTACAAAACGATGTTCTCTGTTTGCTATCCTCATTAAAACAGCAGAACCTTCACCCTGTGCTCCGGTGCACAAAAGCACAGCTTTTGCATCCGGATAATTTCCCATATCTTTTAACTGAATTAGAGTACCTTTTTTTGCCTTGATGTAGCCTAAATTTCTGCAGATTTCAATATTGGCTTTCATGGAATAGCCATCAGCTGCTACTTTTCTTTCGTATTTTTCGGAAAGAGTTATTATTTGTTGGATTCTGTTAATCAATGAGGCAAAGGTCGCGGCAATAATTCTTCCTTTTGCTGCTTGGAAAATTTTTTCTAAGTTTTTGAAAATTTCTTTTTCAGAAAGAGAATGACCTTCCTCTTCGGCTCCGGTAGAGTCTGACATTAAAAGCAATACTCCTTTATTAGCGAATTCTTCCAGTTTTTGGAAGTTGCTTGGCAAGTCATTCACAGGATTGGGATCAAATTTAAAGTCTGAAGTGTGCAAAATATTTCCGACCGGAGTTTTTATAAACATTCCCAAATTATCTGGTATGTTATGGTTTTGCCTGAAGAATTCAATTTCAAATACGCCCAATTTTATTTTAGATCCGTGTCTAACTTCATTTATTTTTAGTTTAGGTTGTTCTGGAAAATCTTCTTGTCTTCTCAGAATAATACCTCTCGTTAAAGGGCTGGCGAAGATTCTTAAATTAGGTTTCCAGATTTTTCCCATTAAATAAGGGACAGAACCGATATGATCGTAGTGCCCGTGAGTAAAGACAACGCCAAGAATATCATTTTTTCTGTTTCTCAGATACTCGGCATTAGGGATGATGTAATCAATTCCTAGCATATCTTCTTCCGGCATTCTAAATCCCATATCAATAATCAAAATCTTCTTTCGGTATTCCAAAAGCATCATATTTCGACCTACTTCACCTAATCCTCCTAAGGGTATAATTCTAAGATTACCATCTTTTATTTTTTGTTTTATCATAATTAAAAATTGAGTATAAGGCATCTGAGATTAAGCGAAATAAATAGGCACTTAATATTAAATACGAGATACTAAAATTGGTGCGGGCAGGAGGACTTGAACCTCCATGAGATTGCTCTCACTAGGTCCTGAACCTAGTGCGTCTGCCATTCCGCCATGCCCGCCTTCTCTAAAAAATTTAAGTTACTCGGCATTTTTTTTAGAGGTTTTTCAAAACGTAGTCTTGGTACTTTTTTGTAATTATTATTTTTAATCCAGCCTCTGGTTGTATAAAAATAACAGGCCCCTTTCATTTTTTCATATAAAGAATAATTACTCTTAGTTTTTTCAGAGCTCCAATTCGCAGTTTTTAACTCTTTTTTTATGTGATTTATCGTTATATGCCCGTAATCTGGAGGAATTATAATATAATTTCCTTTTTTAGCTTTTACAGCGTACACATCTAGAACTTTTTTGCCCTTTGATTTTTGCATCAGGAAAATCGCCTCCCCGCTTAATACCTTATACATTTCGCCATAATTATTTTCGTGTTCGTGCCCCTTTGTTTTTAGGAATTCTCTGCCCAACATAAGGGCGGGAAATAAAGTTATATCATAACGCAAGCCTTTTTCTTTTTTTACTCCTCTATACATGTAATAAGCCGCTAAATCTTTTTTAGCTTTTTTAAACCAGTTTCTGTCATAAACGACATTCTTTAAATCAGATAGATATCTTATTTTTGGTTCTTTGTCGTAATTTTTAATATGTTTCATTTCCAAACTCGTTTAGTGAATATATACCAATTTTCAATTTCAGTAAATCTTTTTGATGGATCAACTATTTTTTTCACATCAACCCCTTTAATTTCGTTAGAGATAAAATAGATATAATCTGGATTGTTTAAAAATGCTGCGGGTGCGTCATTTATTAAGATATCCTGGAACTCCTCATACTTTTGGGCTCTAGTTGTTGGATCCAGAATCTGACGGGCTTCTTCTAAAATTTTATCTGCATCTTTATTGGCATATAGAGCCAGATTGAGGCCTGGATCTTTTATTTGCGATGAATGCCAGAAAGGAAAAGGATCAGGAATGAAACCGAGAACTTCACCAAACAAAAGCATATCATAGTCTCTTTTTTTAATTATGTCTCTTTCTAGAGTGGCGATATCAAGCTTTTTAATTTGGAGGTCTACGCCTAAATTTTTCCACTGATCTTTTAAAGTATTTGCCACATCAATCAATATCGGCTGGTCAACAGTAGCCAGCGTGAACTCGAGCGGTAAAATCTCTTCAATAGGACTTGCGCATAGCTCATTTAATTTGTCTCTAGTAGCCTTACCAACCATTCCTGTTCCTTCCGTGAAACCGCTTGGCTCTAAAATTTCTTTAGCATATTTTTCCTGAAATTTTACAACCGCGTTTTTGGTTGAATTTCCGAAAAATCCCGTAATCTCGCCTTGGGGATAAACGTTAGGATCTTTGGCTAAACATTTTTGAAGCTCTTCAACTTCTTTTCCTTGAGAGCCTGTCTTTAGCTCGCTTTTGAAGCTGAAATCCGCTTCTTTCCTGACAACTTTTTCTCTTTTTCCTTCCGGAGTTTCGATAAATCCGGCAGTGTCTAGCAGATTTTTTGCTTTTTCTACATCAAATTCATAAGTCGTTGAAGGAGAAGAGATGCCCAAAATTTCTGGCAGGAGTGGAGAATCAACTGTTTGACCTTGACCGGCAAAGACTTTATCTAAAATTTCTTTTTTGTTGGTTCCGTAATTCAGGGCCTTTCTTACTTCTATTTCTGATAATGCCTTTGCATTTTCCGGATTAAAAAATACCGCAAAATATCGAGGCTGAGAAATGTGCTTTTCAGAAAATCCATTATTTTTCAAAGAATCATAATTCTTAAGTGAAGTTATTGAGAAACCTTTTATCTCTTTACTTTTTAATGCTTCGTTTAGATTTTCTTCTGAGGAGAAAAAATCAAATTTGATTTCCTGAAGTTTAGGTGTATCTCCAAAATAATTAGGATTTCTAGTCAGGGTAACGGATTTTATATAACCCGTTTTGTCTTTTTCGGCTTCTTTGAACTTGAAAGGGCCAGACCCAACTGGTTTTAAGTTGTAATCTACTAAACGAAAGTTTTGATAAGGAATATCTTGCCAAATATGTTTTGGGATGATTTTTACAGTTAAGTTTTCAATAAAGCTGGCCGAAGGATTTTTCAGGGTAAATCTAACAGTTTTATCGGAAATTTTTTCTATATCTACTCCAAGCCAGATTGGTCTGAGCGGGCTTTTGTAAGAATCATTTTGAATCGTTTTAATGGTAAAAATTACATCGTCGGTCGTTAGGGGAGAACCGTCATCCCAGCGAAGATTGTCTTTCAGCGTGATTTCAAAAACTTTTCCATTTTCTTTTATTTCCGGAGTATCTTGAGCCAGTCCCGGGTGAAGATTTCCTTCTCCGTCATATTCCATCAGGCCGGAAAAGAGCAGCTGGACTAGATCTCTGTCAGCGTCATTGGCTGAGGAATAAAGCGGATTTATAAACTCTGGATAATCATTACCGACGACTATACCTTCAGTATAAGTTCCACCCAAAGCAGCTTCTACCTTTGTATTTTTAAAATAAAGATTAGCCGAGATAAAGACAAAAGAGCCGATGGTCAAGATCAAAAGAAAACTAAAAACAACCTTTTCTTTTTTGGTCAAAATTTTAAAAAACTGTCTCCATTGTTCTCGGGAAGGCCATTTTTTAATTTTTTTAAAATTTAAAAAAGAGTTTGATTGTACAGTCTCTGCCATGTGTTGAGGAGTATTAATAAGTTCACTCTTTATTTAGAGAACTAGGTTTAGTAATGCGAAAACAATAAAGAGAATTCCAAAGAAAATAGAAGCAAAGAAAATCTTTTGTTGAATACCTCGGCGGGTGGAATAAAATCCACCGCTTCCGCCGAAAGTGGTTCCTCTCTGTTGCAAAAGAATCAGGATGATGAGGAATATTGAGCTAAAAAGCTGGAGAAACGGTAAGTAATGTTTGAAGTTTAACATAGATTATTTAAGAGGGAGAAAAATAGGTAGTATTAGACTTAATCCCCAAGCGAGAATTGTTGTCCACAAAAGTGGATAAATTCCCTGGAACTTAAGATCGGGGAAAATTAAACTGACCATCCAAATTATCCCTATATTAATTACTAGACTGAAAAGACCAAAAGTCAATATTCTTAAGGGCAATGTTATTATCTTTAAAAGAGGTTTTATGAAAAAATTGAGAAGCCCCAAAATCGCCCCAGCCAATAAAAGAATCCGAATCGGGCCAGTAAATTCCACTCCTTTTACAAATTTAGTAGCGATCCAGATAGCAAGAATTCCGGTTATTATTTGGAGGAATAATTTCTTCATCTAATCAAGATAATACCAAAAAATAATTTCAAAGTCAAGTCTTATTAGTTAAATGTTTTTACTTTTCTTAGCTTTTTATGGTAAGCAATGGCAAAACGGTGGGCTTCGTCTCGAAGCTGCAGGATTAAGTTGAAGATTTCTCTTGGCAATGTTTTCAAAAAAATTTGTCGTCCACTTTTTAAAAAAAGCTTATTTTCCTTTTTGGCTATGGCGATGACCGGAATATTTTTATTTTTCAGAACTGATTTTGCGGCGTTAAACTGAGAAATACCCCCGTCGATTAAAATCAGGTCGGGATACTGCCATTCATTGTGAGCCAGTCTTCTTTCCAGAATCTCTTTTATCATCGCGACGTCATTTGGTTTTCCCGAAATCTTAATTTTAAATTTTCGATAAAAATTTTTATCTGGTTTCCCGTCGCTAAAAGTCACCATCGAGCCCGTTGCTTCTTGACCTTGGATGTTGGAGACGTCATAGGCTTCAATTTTGGAGATACTTTTTTGGGTTTTAATTACTTCTTTCAGCTCTTTTTCGGTTTCATTCCAGTCCGGGGTTATTATTTTTTCTTCTAGAATTTTAGCATGAGAAATTATTCTTTCTAAGGCAAAAATCTTATCTCTGATATTTGAAGCTTTCTCAAAACCCTGATTTTTAGATGCTATTTTCATGTCTTTATTTAGTCCCCTCAAAACTTTATTTTTTTCTCCTCCCAGTATCTTGAAAATAGTTCTGACATTACTTTGAACTTCTTTTTTTATCTTGTCTTTTGCCAAAGGGATCTGGTTTCCTGCGCCCGATTCTAAGATACAGGGGGCCGGACATCTATCTAATTGATACCAGAGACAGGGTTTCTTAGGCAGAGTTTTACAGGATCTAAAGGGGAAAATTTTTCTCAGTATTTTTATAGTTTGTTTTAAGGCTTTTCCGTCGACAAATGGTCCAACGTAGTCGATTAGAGAGTTTGTTTTAAGGCTCGGCGAGATTTGGTGAGTAATAGAAATGCTCGGGAAATCTTCTTTTGTTTTGGCAACGAAAAAATAATTCTTGTCATCGCGCCACATTGTATTGTATTTCGGCTGGTATTTTTTGATTAACTTCGCTTCCAGAATTAAGGCTTCAATTTCTGAATCAGTTTTAATAACTCCTATTCTTTTTGTTTTATCTAGGAAAATATTTTCTTTAAACCCAGGTTGCTGGAAATGATTTTTAATTCTTTCTTGGATATTTGTTGCCTTGCCGATATATAAAATCTCCTTATTTTTAAAGGAGTAGACCCCTACGCTTTTAGGAATTTTTCTAATTCCACTTGTTTTTAGAAATTTAAAATTTATCATTATTTGTAATTCGATTTTAAAACAACTATCAATAATTATCAATATAGTTAAGAGCAAGAGATTCCTTACAACAAAAACCGGAGCAGGAAGCTCCGGTTTTTGTTGTTTCTACCTGATTTATTCTATTTCAGGAATTCTTTCAGCTGCTCAGCTATTTTGGAAATTGCGTCAGTCATAGAAGCTATCATGCTCGATAGAGTCTGCAAAGAAGATGTGGTCTTGCACTGTGCTATTTGGCTTACGTTTTGCCCGAAGAATTTGACAACAAAATCATTATCAGTTTGATTTACACAACCGTCCCCATTAAAATCTGTTGCTGGGTTATAACTGGTATTACCCATGCAAGCACCGAGAGCTCTGCTAACAGTAACAACATCCATCCCATTTACTGTTCCGTCTCCATTAATATCCGGACATTTATATGCTGATTCTGGTTTCAGTTTGAATAAAGCCGTCACTGTCTTATTAGTAGTTATGGTTACAGTAGTGGGATTAGTGGAGTTGTTATCAGCTCCTTGCCAAGAACTGAAGTCCCAGCCTGGAGTAGGAGTAGCAGTTATCGTTACTTGCTCTCCTTGTCGGTAGGTGTAAGTTCCAATCACAGGACTAGTAGTTCCTTGGCCGCTGACTGCTATAGTTAAGGAATATCTTGGTATTCCCCCGCACTGAGTTATGGTGTTGGTTGATTGCCCCGAGAATTTGCTGACAAAATTACTATCAGTCTGAGTTATGCATTCATCTCCATCCATATCTACCGCTGAATTGTATCCAGTATTTCCCTGACAAGTACCAAGAGCTCTGCTAACAGTAACAACATCCATCCCGTCTACTTTACCGTCTCCATTAATATCCGGACACTTGTATTCTGGTTCAGTCTTGGCAGCTAGTTTCTGTTTGAATAAAGCCGTTACTGTCTTATTAGCAGTTATGGTTACAGTAGTGGGATTAGTGGAGTTGTTATCAGCGCCTTGCCAAGAACTGAAGTACCAGCCTGAACCAGGATTAGCACTAATAGTTACTTGTTGTCCTTTTCTATAATTGTAAGTTCCAGTCACAGGACTAGTAGTTCCTTGGCCATTGACTGCTAAGCTAAGGGAAAAGTAAGTTATTCCCCCGCACTGAGTTATGGTGTTGGTTGATTGCCCCGAGAATTTGCTGACAAAATTAGTATCAGTCTGAGTTACACATCCGTCTCCATCCATATCTGCTACTGGATTATAGCTGGTATTACCTATGCAAGTACCGAAAGCCCTACTAACAACAATGACATCCGAGCCATTTATTGTTCCGTCTCCATTAATATCCGGACATTTGTATGTTAACTCTAATTGTTTGCAGATCGGGTCTGCGCTGTCTATTAAACCATTGCAGTCGTTATCTAGATTATCATTACAAATTTCTTTTGCCCCGGGGTGAACGTTCGGGTTGTTGTCGTTGCAATCATTGCCAGTTGTACAGTAAGCACTATTATAGGCATAGTAACCATCCTTGTCAGCATCAGTACAACCTGGTGTGGGCGTTGATTTTTTTGTGAATAGTGCCGTTACTGTCTTATTAGTAGTTATGGTTACAGTAGTGGGATTAGTGGAGTTGTTATCAGCGCCTTGCCAAGAGCTGAAGTCCCAGCCTGAACCAGGATTAGCACTGATAGTTACTTGTTCCCCTTTTCTGTAAGTGTAAGTTCCAGTCACAGGACTAGTAGTTCCTTGGCCACTGACTGCTATAGTCAAAGAATAATTTGGTATCCCTCCGCACTGGGCTATAGTGTTGGTTGATTGCCCGAAGAATTTGGCAACAAAATCATTATCAATCTGATTTACACAACCGTCCCCGTTAAAATCTGCTGCTGAATTATAACTGGTATTACCTATGCAAGCACTGAAAGCTCTGCTAACAGCAATAACATCCGTCCCATTTATTGTTCCGTCTCCATTAATATCCGGACATTTATATGCTGATTCAGATATAACAGTGGCAGTAGTAGGACAGCCATAAAGCTGATTTAATTTTGTTCTCGTACTGCTCCCAAGGTAGCCAGTGCCTGAAGTGAGGCCTAGGGGTGCGAGGATGTCACTTTGATATTTTTCCTGGAAACTAATAACAGCTTGGAGGGTGGAAGCGCCAAAATAATTAGATGTTTTTTCTTGGCTGGCAATCACGAATCCTTCTTGCTCCAAAGCCGCCTGAAGAATTCTAACTTCTGGGCCGGTAGCTCCTTTTGAGAGGTCTTTTTGAAAGCTGTAGCACCAACTTCTTGGCGTTTGTTCTAAGATTTTATTTAACTGGTCTTGAAGTAGGTTAACTTGTCCTACTAAGTCTTTTAGAGTTTGAGCTCTAACGATTTGAGTTAGTCCGAGCAGGCCAACTGCTACAAATAAAAAACTAATAATTAAAACAAATTTTTTAACTACCATATATTTTTTAATTTATTTTTATTTCGACCTATATTTTTGCTTTTTGTTATCTTATATTTTCGACCTTTAGAGTACTTGTATTAGAGTACTTGTATTAGATTAATTTTCTCAATTTTAACTAAAAGTGTCAATATCTTCGCTGAGGCAGTAAGCTTGTTTTTAAAGTTAGTACTATTTAGTTTTTCTGCGAAGTTTCTGTTTAATCATTTTTGAAATAAAAAAAGGGTGAGATTCTTTTGAATCTCACCTTCTGGGTTTTTGTGCATTCAATTAGCACGTTTAGAGGCATAGAGGCATTCTGCCTCCGCCACCGCCAGTTAAGTTCTCGGTACTAATTATGTAAAGCGTTTCGCTTTCCAATAGGTTGTTTTCAGGTCTAAGGTCTGGTTCTGGAATTGTAGCATTTGCCCAAAGTCTTACATGACCCTCTAATTTAGGGGGTATTGTCCATTGGATAGTCCAAGTAATAGCGTTACCAGGTCGTAGATTTAGATTAGTTACTGTCGTGTTTTTGATCCAGAATTGGTCCCAGTACACTGAAGCATTGACTTCTTCAAGTGTCGCTGTTCCGTTGTTTTTAATGACAACGGTGATGTTTATTTCTTCTCCGGCAAGGGCAACAGATGTTGAAGATTGCATGTCAATTATAGCCACATCATAGACAGGCGGGGGAGGGACAGGAATTTCCGGAATTTTGGTAATAGTAACTCGCCAGGAAGGATTGATCGTAGAAGTATTTCCGGCATTGGCAATAATCAAGGTTACGTTTTGGAAGTTGCCATAGGCTAATTCCAGAGAACCATCTTTCGTGCCATTGAGTTGGAACTGTGTTTTGTTAATAACAGTTCCGTTTTTCGTTGCTAGCTCAACAATGTAATTTGTGCTATTGTCCAAACCATCAAAAGAAATCAGGTATTTTGGAATTGCTGGATCTAGCTTCATGGTTATGTAGTTAGTTGCCCACTTATCCATCCAGGCGGTGCCATCAGTGTTAGTGTAATTGATTTCAGTTATGTTGTTTGCACTTGCAGCATTGTACTGGTATTTAAGGTAGACTCCATTGTAGAAGGTAGTATACTTAAGAGCGTTTCGGTAAGCTGTGCCGTTCTGATACATTTCTTCTAGGAAGAAGTTGCTTTCAATGAAGCGGCTGAATTCGCTCACTAGAGAGCTGTTTCTACTGATTAAAGTGTTGTTTATGGCTGTTAGAGCGTAGTCGCTGGTCCGCATTTGTTCCCAAATCGATTTTATGATTTCGTTTCCAAAATCCTCTTGTAATCTTTTTGCAAAGATGAAGTTTGCATAGGGATGCCACAATACGACTGGATCCGTTGGATCATATTCAAAAGTCTCAATACCGTACATGTCGCAGGTGTTGAACCAATAGGAGAGTAGTTGATAGTCGCCAGTTTCTGCTGGGTAAGCTATGTTTCCCATGTAAGTGGCTGATGTTTCCATCCACCAACTGTCTTCATTCCGGTTGTAACCGAATTGAATGGCGTGGAAAAATTCGTGGGCGGCAGTAACTTGCATTCCTTCTACCAAGGGTCTATCATTTCGCATCCCAATGTAACTGTATGAAGTTAAAGGGGAACTTTGATATTCCTGTTCAGGGTCAGCATAGCCACTGTAGTAGAGGCCAAGATTATAGACGAAGACATCGTATCTTCCGTCTGGATTTGCATTGTCAGCATCATTAGGTCTTGTTGGTGTGTCATTAGGTGGCATTTGGAATCCTTGGTTTTCTATTTCAAAGCTCCAGACGTTCTCAAAGACTGAAGCCAAATTTTCAATGTAATTTGGTATGCCATTTGAGTTGCTGTTTTCTAAAGGAACAGCATCAGTTGTGTTGCCGCCGTCAGTGCCGTTTGTCCAGTGAATCATGAAATTGCTTGTGTTATAGAGTTTGGGCAGTAAGTGTTGCGCGTTATCAACTCCACCACCAGGATTAGTTGGTCTGGGATAGATATAGACTGGGTTGGATTCGATTCGGATTTCCAGAGCTGGATTGTTTTGTTTTTCTCTTTCTGTCAGTATTTTCATTGTCCCGCATTTTTCTTCAATCGTTTTTGTGGGCAAAGAGGCATCAGATATTTTCTGGTTTTTGATCTTATTCATTTCCGCTTTTTCCAGGGTCTTAGCTTGAGCACTCAGGAATAATATCGAGCAAAGCAAACCTATTATTAAAACCGAGACTACTTTTTTCTTCACTTTCCATCACTCCATATTTTGTTTTTAATTTACTACTATCTACTACAATGATACCTCAAAAAATTCTTTTTGTCAAGTCATTAAAGCCTATCACCCCCTGTTTTTAACTCTTGATTTACTTTTAAAAATAGCTTATAATATCCCCTATGTCAGATGATTTTATTAAAATCAGGGGAGCGCGGGTGCACAACCTTAAAAATATTGATCTTGATATTCCTAAAAACAAACTGGTGGCAATTACCGGCATTTCGGGCTCTGGTAAAAGTTCTTTGGCCTTTGACACTCTTTATGCCGAAGGACAAAGAAGGTATGTTGAGAGTTTGTCTGCCTACGCCAGGCAGTTTTTGGGTGTCATGGACAAACCCGATGTTGATAAAATTGAAGGAATCTCTCCGGCCATATCCATTGACCAGAGAAAATTGTCCCACAATCCTAGATCTACTGTTGGTACTATTACCGAAATCTACGACTACCTTCGTCTTCTCTTTGCGCGCATCGGCAAACCTCACTGTCCGAAATGCGGAAAGGAAATTTCCAGACAATCAATAGATCAAATTTTGGAGCAGATTTTAAAGTTACCAAAAAATACAGAAATTTTAATTTTGGGACCTGTTATTCGGGGGAGAAAGGGAGAGCACCAGGGAATTCTGGAAGAGATCCAGAGATCGGGTTTTGTCAGAGTAAGAATTGATGGCATTCTGTATAGAATCGAAGAAGTGCTTCAGTCTTCACTTGATAGAAAGAAAAAACACGATATTGAAGTGGTAATTGACAGATTAGTAATTGATAGAGACTTGGATCGTTCGAGATTAGCAGACTCCATGGAAACAGCTTTAAAGTTAGGCAAAGGAGTAGCGATAATAGGTCAAAAAAGTATAAATAAAAAAACGAGAGATATAATTTTTTCCGAACATTTTGCCTGTGAGAAATGCCAGATTTCTTTGCCTGAACTAGAGCCGAGACTTTTTTCTTTTAATTCACCTTATGGAGCTTGTCCAGCTTGCCAGGGTTTGGGAGAAAAGCTAGAAGTTGATCCAAAGTTAGTTATTCCTAATCCTAATTTATCTTTGGCCGAAGGAGCGGTTTTCCCTTGGGCCTACGCTTCTCATAAAATCGGGAGGCAAGGATATTTTTGGTGGAAACTAAAAGAGCTGGCTGAAAACAGAAACATCGACTTGGAAGCCTCGGTTAGAGAGCTTCCAAAAGAAAAAGTGAACATGATTTTATATGGAGATGGAGTTTTTGAAGGAGTTATACCTTGGTTGGAGAGGCGCTATCACGAGACTGATTCTGATTATGCCAGAGAAGAGATTGAAAAATACATGGTTGAGAGAAAATGCGAAAATTGCCAAGGGAAAAGATTGAAACCGGAAGTTTTGTCAGTAAAGGTTTTAGGTAGGTCAATTGATAAAATCGTCGGTCTTCCGATTGAAGGATTATCAAAATTTTTTCAAGAGGTCTTAGAAAAAAAACTATTGTCTGAAAACGAATCCAAAGTCGCCAAGCCGATTATAAAAGAAATTCTTGACCGGCTCCAGTTTTTAATCGATGTTGGTCTTGATTATCTGACCTTAGATAGAAAAGCCGGAACTTTGGCTGGTGGCGAAGAAGAAAGAATAAGATTAGCTACTCAGATAGGGTCCAAATTGACAGGGGTTCTTTATATTTTAGACGAACCCTCAATCGGCCTTCATGCCAGAGACCAGGGCAGATTAATTGAGACCTTAAAAAAATTGAGGGATTTAGGAAATTCGGTTTTGGTTGTAGAGCATGACCCCCAAACAATTCTGGCCACTGACTGGATTATAGATATTGGACCTGGCGCAGGGAAAAAAGGAGGAAAAGTGATTTTCCAGGGAAATAAAAAAGAATTATTAAGTGCCCATACTTTGACCGGAGACTATATCTCAGGAAGAAAAAAGGTTGAATTTCCAGAATCAAGAAAGCAGGAAGAGAAAAAAGAAGACCAGAAGTTTTTAATAATAAAAGGGGCCAAAGAGCACAACTTAAAGAATATTGACGTTAGTATTCCTTTAGGAAAATTCGTCTGCATTACCGGAGTTTCCGGGTCTGGTAAAAGTTCTTTAATGAATGACATTTTAGCCAAAGCTTTACTGAAAAAATTCTACAATGCCAAAGAAGAACCGGGAAAACATGAGGCGATTTTGGGCGTTGAGAATTTAAATAAAGTAGTCTTAGTTGATCAGTCTCCGATTGGCAGAACTCCCAGGTCAAACCCAGCGACTTACACCGGAGCCTTTACTTATATCAGAAATCTCTTTGTTCAATTAAGAGAAGCAAAAATCAGAGGATTTTCAGCTGGCCGTTTCTCTTTTAATGTCAAAGGAGGAAGGTGCGAGGTCTGCCAGGGTCAGGGTCAGATAAAAATTGAGATGTATTTTTTGCCGGATGTTTATGTCCAATGTTCAGAATGCAAAGGAAAAAGATTCAATAAGGAAACCTTGGCTGTTGAATATAAGGGAAAGAATATCGCCGAAGTTCTGGAGATGACTGTTGAAGAAGCCCTGGTTTTTTTTAAAAATATTTCTGGGTTGAACCAAAAGCTGGAAACTCTTAATGATGTTGGCTTGGGTTATGTTGAATTAGGCCAGCCAGCCACTTCTTTATCAGGAGGAGAGGCTCAGAGAATTAAACTTGCAACCGAGTTATCAAAAAAAGCGACTGGTAGCACTTTATATATTTTAGACGAGCCGACCACTGGCCTTCACCCTGACGATATTAAAAAATTAGTTTTAGTCTTGAGAAAACTAGTAGAAAAAGGCAATACTGTTTTAGTAATTGAGCATAACCTTGATGTGATAAAAAATTCCGACTATATTATAGATATGGGCCCTGAAGGCGGGGAAAGAGGAGGGGAAATAGTTTGCGAAGGAAGTCCTTTGGAAATTATTAAAAATAAAAAAAGCTGCACCGCGAAATATCTGAAAACGGAGTTAAGAATCCAGCAATAGATATTGACAAAACCACCTTATCTTTTTATATTGATAAATAGGAAAAATAATAAATAATAAAAAATATGAAAATCAAACCATTATCAGACCATATTTTAATTGAACCAATAAAAGAGGAAGAAAAGACAAAGTCAGGCATTCTTTTGCCAGAGACTGCCGAAAAAGAAAAACCAGAGCAGGGAAAAGTGATTGCCGTTGGCCCTGGCAAAATAACTGAAGATGGAAAAATAATCCCTCTTTCTATTCAGCCGGGACAAAAAGTTTTGTTTACGAAATACGGCCCAAATGAAATAAAGGTCAACGACAAAGAATATCTAATTGCTAAAGAGGAGGATATTTTAGCAATAATTGAATAAAAATATGGCAAAACAAATTTTATTTAATGAAGAAGCTAGAAAAAAACTAAAGTCGGGAATGGATAAACTAACTAATGCCGTAAAAGTTACTCTGGGTCCAAAAGCGAGGTACGTTGTTATAGATAAGGGGTTTGGCGCTCCGGAAATTTCAGATGACGGCGTCGGTATTGCAAAAGAAATTGAATTAAAGGATAAAGTTGAAAATATGGGGGTTGAAATTATGAAAGAAGTGGCAGACAAAACTAGCGAAAGTGCTGGAGATGGAACCACTACTGCCATGATTTTGACTCATGCCATAACTTCAGAAGGTTTGAAAAACGTGGCTGCCGGCTCTCACCCTTTGGCTTTAAGAAGAGGTATTCAAAAAGGAGTAAAAGCAGTTGTTGATTATTTGGAAAAAACCAAAAAGCCAATAACAAAGGAAGAATATGCTTATGTTGCCACTATTGCCGCTACTGACCCTGAGATTGGAAAATTAGTTGCCGATGTTTTCTTAGAAGTAGGTAAAGATGGGGTGATAACCGTTGAAGAATCAAAGAAAACAGGCCTGGAAAAAGAAATAGTTAAGGGTCTCCAGTTCGATCGCGGATATGTTTCTGCCTATATGGTAACTAATGTTGAAAGGATGGAGGCAGTTTTGGAAGACCCATATATTTTAGTTACTGACAAAAAAATTTCGGCTTTAAATGACATTTTACCCACTATGGAAAAAGTAGCTCAAACCGGAAAAAAGGAATTAGTTATTATTGCTGAAGAAGTTGAAGGAGATGCGTTGGCTACTTTAGTTGTTAATAAATTAAGAGGCATGTTTAACGCTCTAGCAGTTAAAGCCCCTGGTTTTGGAGATAGAAAAAAGGAAATGCTCCAAGATATTGCCATAGTTACCGGCGCCCAGTTAGTATCAGAAGAACTGGGGTTGAAATTGGAAAACATTGAATTAAAACATTTGGGGAGAGCGAGAAGAGTTGTTGCCGAAAAAGAAAAAACCACCATTATTGATGGACAGGGAAAAGATATTGATGCCAGAATAAAACAAATCAAAAGCGAGTTAAAAACTACCGAATCTGATTTTGATAGAGAAAAACTACAAGAAAGGCTGGCCAAACTAGCTGGTGGAGTAGCAGTAATTAAAGTTGGGGCAGCAACTGAAGTTGAGCAGAAGGCGAAACAGAAAAAAGCCGAAAATGCCAAAAACGCCACTCGAGCAGCAATTGAAGAAGGAATCTTACCAGGCGGTGGAGTGGCCTTAATAAGAGCAATTCCGGAGTTGGAAAATATTAAGCTTGAAGAAGATGAAAAAATTGGTTTGAATATTTTAAAAAGAGCCTTAGAGGCACCTCTGAGACAAATTGCTGAAAATGCAGGTTTGGACGGCGCAGTAGTTATTGAAGAAGTAAAAAAACATAGTGGCGATTATGGTTTTAATGCCCAGACCCAAAAATATGAAGACCTATTCCAGGCCGGAGTAATTGATCCCAAAAAAGTGGTCAGAACCGCCCTAGAAAATGCGGCTTCAGCAGCTTCGATGTTGTTAACAACAGAAGCAGTTGTGGCCGAATTGCCGGAAGAAGACAAAAAGAAGCAAATGCCGGAGATGCCAGAAGGGTACTAAGATATTTAATGAAAATCATGATTAAAGCCCCTGAAAAGGGGCTTTGTTGTTGATTATAATTAAGGTATAATAGGAATAATGAAAAGGAAAAAAATCAAAAAGTATAAGATATCAGATGCGGTTTCAATAATAGCTCACCATTTAAAAAATCCTATTGCCATAATTAAGGGTTATATTGAATCTTTATTATCCGGCGATTGCGGAGATATAAATCCAGAACAGAAAGAATATTTGAATGATGCTTTGACTAACGTAAAAGAAATGAGGAAGACCATAAACGACCTTATAGATATTTCTAGGATTGAGGAGGGCGGCTATAAGCTAAACTTCAAACCGGTTTCTTTGGAAGAGATAATTTTCCAAGTTCTTTCTGATTTTTTCCATTGGGCCAAGGCTTCAAACTGTAAAATAGTTTTTAAAAAACAGAAAAAACTGCCTCAGGTCTTGGCTGATCCTCAAAAAATTAAATACGTTATAGAAAATATAATTTCTAATGCCATAAAATATAACTTATACCATGGAGTAATTGAGGTATCGGTCGCCTTAAAACAGACAAAAAAAGAAATCTTATTCAGCTGCAAAGATAATGGAATTGGTATTCCCGAGGAGGATTCTAAAAAAGTTTTTACGAAGTTCTATCGCTCAGAGAAAGCCCTAGAGGTTGACCCTTCGGGTTCCGGTTTAGGGCTGTATGTCAATAAAGCCGTTATTGAGTTGTCAGGAGGAAAGATTTGGTTTTCAAAGAACAAAAATGGCAAAGGAATGACTTTTTATTTCTCTCTCCCTATCATCAAATCAAAAAGTTAAAAGAACATGTCAAAAGACAAACCGAAAATTTTGATTATTGAAGAGGATCGGTTTTTAAGGAAGATCTACAAAAATAAATTTGCAAAAGCTGGTTTTGAATTCAGAGAAGCAATCAGCGGGGATGAGGGTCTAAATAAGGTTTATTCTGAAAAACCGGATTTGATTCTATTAGATTTAATGCTTCCAAAAAAGAGCGGGTTTGAGGTTCTGGTTGAATTAAAGAGTAATAAAAGTACTAAAAAAATTCCAGTGATAATATTATCTAATCTTGCCCAAGAAGAGGATATAAAAAGAACTCTGTCTCTGGGAGCAAGGGATTATCTGATAAAAACTGAAGTGAGTTTGTCTGATGTTGTAGATAGGGTAAAAGAATGCCTGGCCAGGATGGGACTGGAAAGATAATTTTATTAAAAATAGCAAAAAGATTTAGTTTGTCACCTCATTGGGAACATGAAAATTAATGAAGATTTCCTAAAGAAAATTTTAGTTGATTCAGAGCTTGTTTCTAAGGGTGATTTCAATTTGGCAGAGAAAGAATCGAAAGAAAGCAATAAACCTCTTGAAGATGTTGTAGTTGAAAAAGGATTAGTTTCTGATGAAGAGCTGGGCAGATTAATCGCCGATGAAATAAAAATTCCTTTTATAAATCTGCAAAAAGTAAAAATAGACAAAAATGTCTTGGATATTATTCCTGAAATCGTAGCCAAAGAGCAAGAAGTGATAATATTTGGTAGAACCAAAGAGGGGCTGGAGGTAGCGATGTCTGACCCGGAAAATTTAGAAATCAAGGAGTTTATAGAAAAGAAAACCGGAGAAAAAGTTTTTCCTCACTTTGCAAATAGGAGAGACATAGTTTCTACTTTAAAATATTACAGAAAAGAAATAAAAGAAGAATTCGAAGATCTGATGGAAAGGAGTATTGACGAATTTAAAAAAACCGGCACAAGAGCGTCCCAGTCTTTACCTATTACAAAAATAGTTGATCTGATTTTGAATTACGGATATGAGAATAGAGCCTCGGATATTCATTTGGAACCATATGCCAAAAAGACTGTTTTAAGATACAGGATTGATGGAGTATTGCACGATGTTTTGGATTTGCCCAAAGATATCCATGATTTTTTAGTATCAAGGATAAAAATATTAGCAAGACTCAGAACTGACGAGCACGATTCTGCTCAAGATGGCCATTTTTCATTTGAAACCCAGGAAGAAAAAGTTGATGTCAGGGTTTCGATAGTGCCTATCGAGGAAGGAGAAAAAATTGCCATTAGAATTTTAGCCGAGAAAACAAGAGGATTAGATTTAGAGGGTTTAGGATTAAGGCAGAGAGATTTAAAAATTTTGGAAGAAAACATAAAAAAATCTTGGGGAATGATTTTAGTCACCGGTCCCACTGGCCACGGGAAAACCACTACTCTCTATGCTATTTTGAAAGTCTTGAACAAACGGGAAGTTAATATTTTTACAATCGAAGACCCTATTGAATATGACATTGAAGGAGTTAATCAAATCCAGGTTAATCCAAAGACGAACCTAACCTTTGCCGAAGGCCTGAAAGCGATAGTTCGGCAAAACCCAGATATAATAATGGTGGGCGAGGTAAGAGATGAAGAAACAGCAAAACTGGCTGTAAATGCAGCAATGACCGGCCATTTGGTTCTATCAACTTTCCATGCCACTGATTCAGCAACCACTCTGGTTAGACTTTTAGATATGGACATTGAACCATTTTTGATTACCTCAACTGTTAATCTAATTATTGCCCAGAGACTAGTCAGAAGGATTTGTCCAAGATGCATCGAAAGTTATGAAATTTCAGCAAAGGAAATTTCAAAAATTCTTAACAAAGACTTAGCCCTGAAGTTTTCAAAAGGAAAAGATAAAACCAGAGTTTTTAAAGGCCAAGGTTGCCCCCTTTGTCAAAAAACAGGTTATCTTGGAAGGGTGGGGATTTTTGAAATTTTAGAAATGACTCAACCCGTCAAAGAACTCGTGATAGCAAAGGCCGATGCTCAAAGAATAAGAGAAGCAGCCCAAAGGTTAGGCATGGTGACTATGATAGAAGATGGTTTCCAAAAAGTGGAAGAGGGGATAACAACTTTAGAAGAGGTATTAAGAGCAATAAAAGATTAATCATTATGTTTTCCGATTTGACCAAAGAAAAAATATTTTTCACCCAGCATCTCTATTTAATGATAAAAGGGGGGTTGCCTATTTCTGAAGCTTTAGAAGCTTTAAAAGAAGAGACAAAATCAAAAACTTTTAAAAAAGTTCTTGGCGATATTTTGAAAAGAATTGCGGAAGGAGAAAGCTTGAATCAAAGCTTGGCTCGGCATCCAAAGATTTTTAATCAGTTTTTTCAAGGTATAGTAAAAATCGGCGAAGAAAGCGGAACTCTTGAGGAAAATCTTAAATACCTTAATTCTCAGCTCCGTTCGGAATATGAAATAAAGGGAAAAATAAAAGCGGCCTTGATTTATCCTTCCATAGTCGTTATTCTGGCAATCGCTATTGCTTTTTTCGTTTCTGTTTTTGTTTTGCCAAAAGCCATGGCGATATTTCAGATGTTTAGGTTCCAATTGCCTCTTTCTACTAGAATTCTAATAAGCAGCACCAATTTCTTAAGGAAAAATTGGCTTTTTGTATTAATTTTTGTTATTTTTTTAACTTTTTTATTTCAGTTGCTGAAACGAATAAAAATTTTCAGATATTTTTTTGACAAAATAAGTCTTTCTTTGCCGGTTTTTGGGCCAGTTTTTAAGAACGCCAATTTAACTCAATTTTCCCAAAGTTTTTACACCCTTTTAAAAAGCGGGATACCTATTCTTGAGACTTTAGATATTTGTATCCAGAATTTGCCAAACGAAGTTCTGAAAGAAAGCCTTACTTCAGTTAAGGCAGAGGTCGAGAGAGGAGGAAAAATGAGCCAAGGATTAAAGGTTTCGTCAAAAATTTTTTCCTCAATTTTCTCGCAGATGGTTTCAGTCGGGGAGAGGTCCGGCGCCTTGGAAGATAGTTTTCTATATTTATCTAATTTCTACCAAGAGGAAGTTGACTCGGCGCTTAAAAATATTTCTACTGTTCTGGAGCCACTACTGCTAATTTTAGTCGGACTCTTTGTCGGTTTCGTGGCCATGGCTATAATCATTCCGATTTTTAAATTTACTGGCAATCTTAGTTTCAGATAATTTTTAACTATTTGATTCTGAACAGTGTTTAATTTACCCACCTTCTTTAAAGGTTTTACCCACCAAGATTTTGCCGAGCAGGACCTGGACGGTTTTACTTTACTTGAAATTCTGTTGGTGATAGGAATTATTTCAATTTTATTAATCCTTATAATTCCTGTCAGTTTAGATTTTTACCGGAACCAGGAACTTGAAACTCAGACCCAATTTTTAATACAGACACTAAGAAGGGCCCAATTAAAAGCAATGTCAGTGGAGTTTGATTCTTCTTACGGAGTTTATATTAGTAATCAAAATTATATTTTATTTAAGGGCAATTCCTACCTGACACGCGATGCTCGATACGATGAAGTTTTCAATGTGCCTGGAATTATTAGTATGAGTGGTATTTCGGAAGTTGTGTTTTCTAAATTAGAAGGCAAACCCAGCACCACTGGAAATATTATTTTAAGCATCAATTCCGGAGCGGAAACTATTAGTATTAATGGAATCGGAAGAATAAATCTTCAATAAAAATGGAAAAATATTCAAAAGGTCAATCTTTATTGGAACTGATAGTTGTTATGGGTATTTTTATTGCTGTTATTTCTGGATTGGCATTTTTTGTTTTTGACAGTTTTTCTGCCAGCAGGCTTTCTTATGATTTGATTAAAGCAAATCTTTTAGTCGAAGAAGGCATTGAGGCAGGAAGATCAATACGAGATAATAATTTTTCTAATTTAATAGCTGGAAACCACGGCTTAGCTATTTCTAGTAGCCATTGGATTTTTCAAGGAGTTGAAGAAAATTTAAGCTCTCAATTAAACGGTGGTAAAAGAGTAGTTTCAATAGAAGACATTGATTCTAATCGAAAAAAGATTACTTCGACTGTTACTTGGAATTTTACTGGGAACCGGCCGGAAGAAATCAAATTAATAAGCTATTTAACAAATTGGCAGAAAATAACAGGTGATTGGAGCCAGCCCAAATTTGTCAGCTCTTATAACACCACTGGCACTAGTGACGGAACTGATTTATTTTTTGCTAATAATAAAATTTATCTTGTTACTGCCAATAATACTGGTTCAAACCCTGAGTTTTATATCCTTGACGTCTCCAATCCCGTTTCCCCAACTCTTTTGGGTTCTCTAAATCTTGGCGCAGCTGCTAATGCTATAACTGTTTCTGGTAATTATGCTTATGTGGCTTCAGCTGACAATAGCCAAGAGTTAAAAATCATCAATGTTTCCAATCCATTATCTCCAACACTGGTAGGTGGTTATGATACTTCAGGTAATGTTAATGCTAACGATTTATTTTTAGTGGGTAATATTCTTTATTTAGTAACTGCCAATAATACTAGTCATGGTGGCAGTGACCCTGAGTTTTATATCCTTGACGTCTCCAATCCCGTTTCCCCAACTCTTTTGGGTTCTCTAAATCTTGGCGCAGCTGCTAATGCTATAACTGTTTCTGGTAATTATGCTTATGTGGCTTCAGCTGACAATAGCCAAGAGTTAAAAATCATCAATGTTTCCAATCCGGGAGCGCCTATAATGGTGGGAAGTTACAACGCTTCGGGAAATACAGATGGTCGTTCTGTAGCCATTTCCGGGACCACTGCTTTTCTAGGAAGATTGCAAGACAGTGGAAGAGAGTTACTTGTTCTTAATGTTTCTAATCCATCATCGATTTCTCTTTTAGGCTCTTATGAAGCAGGTGGAGACATTAATAGTATTTATCTTGATTCAAATCGAGCTTTTTTAGCAACTTCTAATTCCTCACAGGAATTTCAATTAGTTAATGTAGCCAATCCTGCTAATCCAGTCAAAATAAGTTATTTTGATTTGGGCGGAGCTGCAAATAGCATTTTCTATTCCTCAACTAATGATTTAGCGTATTTAGCAACGGTCCAAAATAATCAAGAATTAGTCATTATCGGTCCAGGCCCTTAGTATGAAAAGAGCTTTCACTTTAATTGAATTACTGGTTTATATGGCTATTCTTTCTCTGGTTTTAATTTCTATCACCAGCTTCTTTTTGAATACTGTTTCCAGCAATATAAAAGAGAGTTCCTATCAGGGGGTTCAGCAGAACGGCCGTTTTGCCATGGCAAAGATAACTCAAGAAACAAAAAAGGCAATAGGAATCAATAGCCCGGCGCCTGGTTCTTCCAGCAATTCTCTTTCGTTAGTTATGTCCGATTCAAATTTAAATCCAACTGTATTTAATTTAAGCGGGGGAAAATTAAGAATCACCCAAGGCAGCGTAGCTCCTGTTGAATTGACGGCCGACCAAGTTGTGGTTAGCAGTTTGCAATTCACTAATTTGTCTTATACTGGTACGCCAGGGACAATTAGGGTAGAGATGAGTATAGAAAATCAGAATCCTGCCAATAAAACCGAATATCGGGCTTCGCTTGATTTAAAAACTTCCACTTCTTTATTTAAAAAACAATAATTATGAGAGGGTTTATCGCTTTATTTACTATTTTTATAATTTTAGCCGTCCTTTTGTTGTTGGGATTAAGCTTTGGTTTACTGGCTATTGGCGAGACCGAAATGAGTTTAGATAAAGTCCAATCTTCCCAGGCCTACTTTTTGACCAATCTTTGTGCCGAGCAAGCCCTAATGAAATTAAAAGAAGATATTAATTATTTGGGAAACGAAACTATAAATACTGAGAGTGGTAATTGCCAGATTCTGCAAATTGAGGGACAATGGGTAATAAAGACGCAAGGTAATTTCCAGAATTATGTTAGAAAAATGAGAATTTCCATTAGCCAAGTCAATCCAAGAATAATAATAGATTCTTGGCAAGAAGTTGCCGACTTTTAACATCCCATGTTTAATTTTTTACAAAAACCATTCGGGATAGATATTTCCGACCACTCAATTGAGATTATTTCTCTTACGGGTTCTCCAGAAAAGGCGAAGCTTTTAGCTTTAGAAAGAGTAATTTTAAAACCCGGAGTGGTCAAAGATGGTCAAGTTATCCAAAAAGAAAAGCTCGAAGAATATTTAAAAAATTCGATTCAAAAACCTAGATTTGGTGAAATAAAAACACGAAATCTAATTCTTGCTTTGCCCGAATCTAAAACTTTTATCCATTCATTTAACATTTCTGAGGATTTGGATGAAAAGGAAAAAATAAAGGAGATAGAAGATGAAGCTAGAAAAACATTCCCATTTCCGCTCGGAGAACTTTATTACGATTTTATAATAAACAACGGAGGAGATGTTCTTTTGGCCGCCATATCTAAAAAAATAGTTGATGATTATTTGGAGGTATTGAAAAATTGCCAATTAAATCCTGTAATTTTTGAGACTGCTTCAGAAAGCTTGGCCAGATCTCTGATTAATGGAAATGACGTCACCCTAATTGTTGATGTGGGAGCGGTAACTACAAGCTTTAATATCTTTGATGGAAAAAGATTAAGACTAAGTAATTCTTTGGCTACTGGTGGCGAGAGATTTACTGAATTAATAGCCGAAAAGCTAGAAATCAGCAAATCAGAAGCAGAGGAACTGAAGATCGAAATTGGCATGAATCCACAGAAAAAAAAGGGCAGAATATTTCTGATTATACAAGAAGAAATGCAAAAAATTATAAAAAAGATAAAAGAAATGAATAGTTATTTTGAGGAAAGGAATGGCAAGAAAATAGAAAATATAATTCTGGCAGGAGGTGCTATACTGACATTAAGTATTAAAGAGTACTTAGCAGATAATTTGGAAAAAGAGATATTAATTATCAATCCTTGGGAAAAGATAGAATTCAACACAAAACAGTATTTCAAGAAATCTTTAAAATTAGAACCAATTTTCTTTTCCGTGGCTATTGGCGCGGCTTTAAGGGGATTGGCTAGAGATTCTAAAACAACTGGAATAAATTTTCTAAAGGGTATAAAATAGAACATAGAACTCAATAAGAAATAATAATTATAAAAAAGGTCGATCTCGCCCAGTAGTGATATTATCTATTACTGGGTAATACAATTAAAACCGAAAATTAAAAAATGAAAGGTTTTACTTTAATCGAGCTTTTAGTCGTAATAGGTATCATAGTTATATTAATGACCGCTGCACTCGTCGCCATCAATCCATTTAAGCAGTTTGCGATGGCTAATAATGCCAGTAGGTGGAGCGGGGTAACAACGACGATGAATGCTATTTCCCAAGCAATGGTAGATGGAAAAGGGGCTTTCAAATGTACTCCAACAGGCGCAGCTGTTACTGACTGTCCTGCAAAAGGAGATACAGTACCTACTACTGCTACCTATATGGTTAATACCGGAGGTTATAATATTTGTGATTGTCTTGTTGATGAATATGTGGCAACTATGCCATATGATCCGCAAACTGGAAGTTATACTTCTTGCACGACTTATGATAGTAAGTACAAGATTTCCTGCAGCACCACAAATGGAAGAATCACTATATCTGCCCCGGATGCTCAAGGAGAAACAATTTCGATAAGTCGTTAGTAAAATAATCAGCATTAAAGATTCTTAAAAGGATTCTTTAATGTCTCCTATTTAATAAATATGTTAGGACTAATAATTTTTATCATAGTCGTCATTATTGCCGGCTGGCTGTTTGTTACCTATAATAGATTAGTCACCCTGAGAAACAGGACTAAGGAAGCTTGGGCGGATATTGATGTCCAATTAAAAAGAAGATATGATTTGATTCCCAATCTGGTTGAAACGGTCAAGGGTTACGCTGCGCATGAAAAGGAAGTTTTCGAAAAAGTAACCGAAGCTCGAGCCAAAGCTATTTCAGCCCAGGGTCTGGCAGAAAAAGGGCAAGCAGAAAATATGCTTTCCGGCGCCTTAAAATCTCTGTTTGCTGTAGCTGAAAGTTATCCGGAATTGAAAGCAAGCCAGAATTTTTTGGAACTCCAGCGGGAATTAACTGACACTGAAGATAAAATCCAGGCAGCCAGAAGATTCTACAATGGTAATGTCAGAGATTTGAACACTCAGATTGAGACTTTCCCAACCAATGTCATTTCAGGCACGTTCGGCTTCCAGAAGATGGAATTCTTTGAGATAGGTGAGGCAGAGAAAGAGCCAGTTTCAGTTAAATTCTAAATATGACGCTCTATACCCAGGCCGAATCTAATATTCGGAAGACCTGGTTGTATTTAACTTTATTTGTTGCTTTAATCCTTCTACTCGGTTGGTTTTTCGCAAATTATTTTGGGAGCTTTGCTATTTTTTGGTTTGCCTTGTTTTTTAGTATTTTCACCAGCTTTTTTTCTTACTGGTATTCTGATAAAGTGGTTTTGGCTTTGACCAGAGCAAGGCCAATTGAAAAAAGCGATAACCCTGAGCTCTACAGGATTGTTGAAAATCTTTGTATTACCGCTGGTCTTCCTCTTCCTAAAATATATATTCTCGACGAAGCTCAGCCTAATGCTTTTGCCACAGGTAGAGACAAAGACCATGCTGTGATTGCCGTTACCCAAGGTCTTCTGGAAAAAATGGACAAACCAGAGTTGGAAGGAGTTGTGGCTCATGAACTTTCTCATATCGGAAATAAAGACTTGTTGTTAGAAACAATAGTTGTAGTTTTAGTGGGCTTAATTGTTTTACTTACCGATTTTTTCTACAGGATGAGTTTCTGGGGCAGGGCAGGTAGAAGAGAAAGAGATGAGGAAGGAAACGCCATCTTTTTTTTGATCGGATTAGTTTTAGTGATTTTTGCTCCTATTCTGGCTCAGCTGATAAAATTGGCTATTTCCAGAAAAAGAGAATTTTTAGCTGACGAAGCGGGAGCTCTATTAACTCGATATCCTGAGGGACTGGCCAGCGCCTTAGAAAAAATTTCTCGAGACCAAAACCCATTAAGCGTAGCCAACAACGCCACGTCTCACCTCTATATTGCCAATCCTTTAAGAGGTTCTCAGATTCACGGCATTAGTAAGTTATTTATGACTCATCCTCCTATCGAAGAAAGGATTGCTGCTTTAAGGGAGATGAAAATCTAAAATGAACTGCCCAATTGACAAAGAAGAGTTAAAACAGGCCATTTTTTACGGAGTGGAAGTTGACTTTTGTCCAACTTGTCTTGGACTTTGGTTTGAGGAGGATGAATTAAGGCTGGCAAAAGACAAAAAGGATAAAGGCTTAAGATGGTTAGACTTTGATTTGTGGAAAGATATTAAAAAGTTTAAAATTTTTCCGGGAATTAGATTATGCCCCTTCTGTCGTCTGCCGCTTTACGAAATTTATTACGGAGACTCCAGGATTATAGTTGATGTTTGTAATTTATGCCATGGCATCTGGCTGGATAGAGGAGAATTTAAAGGAATTATTGAATATCTGAGAGAGAGGGCCAATTACGAAGTTTTAAATAAATTCACAAAAAATTTATTAACCGAAGCGGCTGAGATTTTGATCGGACCCGAAACCCTAAGAGAAGAAATCTCAGATTTACTGGCAATTTTAAAAGTTCTGAATTATAAATTTCTTACTCAACAACCTGAGATTTCAGAGACTATTTTAAGTTTGCCAAAATAAGAGATTGTTTTATTCTTGATTCAGGAAGGGTGCGAGAGTGGTTTAATCGGTACGCCTGGAAAGCGTATGTGCTGAAAGGCACCGTGGGTTCGAATCCCACCCCTTCCGCAGTGAACGCAGTGAACGAGGAAAGGGAAGCGACACAACTGCTTTTGTCGTATTGGGATTCGAAGGGCGAGCGATGTTGCTGAATCAACCGCGAGCCCAGGCCCTGAAGGGAATCCTACCCCTTCCGCCCGTTGATTGTTTATAATCTATGTCAGATTCAATTTCAGATAAATTTCATCTTCTTACAAAGCCACTAAAGGTTCTTTTTATGGTAGCTGAGGTTTATCCATATGTTTCTGTGGGTGGTCTTGGTATGGCAATATCTTCTTTGTCTAAGGCGCTAAAAAAAATGGGATTGGATGTTAGAATTTTTATGCCAAAATATGCCCTAGTTGATGAAAGAAAGTATCACTTAGATATGGTCTTTAGAGGATTAAAGGTTACTACTGATGAGATAATTGAAGAAAAGAGGATGTTGATTTGCAACGTTAAAAGATATTTACCTCCTGATTTTGGCGTCCCCGTTTATTTTTTGGAAAATAGGGAATATTACGAAAAAAGATCAAATGTCTATGGATACTCCGATGATCCTATCCGTTTTACTCTTTTGTCCAGAGGAGCTTTGGAATTTTTACGCCAATCTGACTGGGTTCCAGATATTGTAAATTGTGCTGATTGGCACACCGGAGCCTTGCCAAACTATTTGAAGACAACTTATAAAAATGATCCTAAACTGAATAAGATCAAAACTCTTTTTTCAATCCATAACCTTTATCATCAGGGAGTTTTTGATCATCGTTTTGTTTCAGAGTTGGATTTTGATGATGGTAAATCGCCAATTGCCGCTTTTTTCTCAGGAGAACTATTGAAGCAAAATTTTATGAAAAGAGGTATTATCTATTCCGATTTTGTAAACACTGTTTCTGAAAATTATTCAAGAGAGATTTTGACAAAAGAATACGGCGAAGGTTTGGATGCTTTATTAAAAGAGGTAAGAACAAAACTCTTCGGGATTTTAAATGGCATTGATTATCAAGAACTAAATCCTGCTATGGATAAGATGATAGCGACTAATTTCAATCTTTCGACTCTAAGAAAAAGAGCTGAAAACAAAATACAGTTGCAGAAAGAATTTGGTTTAGAGGTTTCTTCAGAAACTCCGATAATAGGAATGGTTGCTAGACTCGACGAGCAAAAAGGAATCGATTTACTTTTTCCAATTTTAGAAACTTTGATTTCTGAATTTGATTGTCAATTTGTAATTGTTGGTGGAGGGGAGCCTAAGTATCGCAGCTTTTTTGAAGAGATGAATAAGAAATACCCCAAGAAAGTTGGTTGCCATCTGATGTCCGATTTCACTTTAGCCAGGCACGTTTTCGCCGGCAGCGACCTATTTCTAATACCCTCCAAATTTGAGCCTTGCGGTATAACTCAGATGGAGGCAATGCGATATGGGGCGATACCTATTGTCAGAAAAACCGGGGGATTGGCAGATACGGTTGAAAATTTCGATCCAATCAAAAACACCGGCACAGGGTTCGTATTTGAAAAATTTCATCACTATAGTTTATTGGGAGCTCTCATTAGAGCCCTGGAAACTTATAAACACAAAAAAGTTTGGGAAGGATTAGTAAGAAGAGCAATGAAATCCGACTTTTCTTGGGATGCATCAGCTAAAAAATACTTCCAACTTTATAAAAAACTCTTTGCTTAATATGATTTGGGCAAATTTTTTACATATCTATCAGCCTCCTAGTCAAAAACCATATTGGGTTAATAGGGTCACTGAAGAATCTTACCGAAAAATATTTGGTTTACTTCTAGAAAATCCTACCGCTAAAGTAACCATGAATATCAATGGGGTGCTTTTAGAACTCTTTGAAAAGAATGGTCATAAAGATGTTATCGAGATGATTAAAAAACTCATATCCTCTAACCAACTGGAGCTTACTGGTTCAGCTAAATACCATCCTTTGCTTCCTTTTCTTCCAGAAGAGGAAATCATACGTCAAATAAAACTTCACGAAGAAACTTTATATCATTATTTTGGTTCAAAAATTAAGCTTAAGGGATTTTTCCCTCCAGAGATGGGATTTTCTCCTGAGCTGGCAAAAATTATAGCAGGCTTAGGATACGAATGGATAATTGTAGACGAACTATCATTTCCTCGAGATCACGGTCAGCAAAAATTCGATCGAATTTACCAGATGGCAGGCCTTAAAAACTTCTCTATTTTTTTCAGAGAACGCCGGATGAGCTGGATTATTCTTTCCGGCCAGATAGGTACCGGTAAATTATTAATTCAAAGTCTAGGTGATAGATTAAAAAGCAACGATTATCTTCTTACGGCGATGGATGGCGAAACATTTGGTCATCATCGACCTGGTTTGGAAATGTTGCTTTTTGAAATCTATAATTCAGAAAAACTTCAGACTGTAAAAATCTCTGATTTATTTAACTTATTTCCCAAAAGGGAAGAGATACAACCGCTTTCTTCAACCTGGGCTTTAATGGAAAAAGATCTGGAAAAGAAAAAGCCCTTTTCTCGTTGGTACGACGAAGAAAATGCTATTCATCAAGCTCAATGGGAGTTAACTAAATTAGCGATAGAAGCTGTTAGAAACGGGCGGAAAGATAATCCGGAATATGAAAAAGCTCGTAAATCTCTTGATAAAGCTTTGCATTCTGACCAATATTGGTGGGCGTCGGCTAGGCCGTGGTGGAGTATTGAGATGATTGAAGGTGGAGCCAAAGAACTTTATGATGCTATTCTTTCTCTCTCTACTGTGTCAGAAGAAGTCAAGAAAAAAGCTGAAAATCTTTATCACAGGATTGTTTTTACTGCTTTTGACTGGCAAAGGTCTGGAATTGTTGATAAAATTTCCAAGGCAGAAGATGAAGAAATTCGCCAAAGAACAGATGAGGGTCTTCCTAGATTACCAAAAGAAGAAGTTGAAAAAATGATAAAACGACTGGAAAAAGAAATGAAATTAGTTGCTTCACGCCAAGAATATGAAAGAGCTGCTCAGATCCGAGATCGTATTAAAGAACTTAAAAGATACGAATCTGATGATCAAGTTCATCCGTCAGCCGAAGGTAATCGAGAATTTACACTCAGCAAATAGAAAAATGAGTCTACCTGAAGGGAAAATATTTAAAGCGTTGGATAAAGAATTTATTAAAAGGCTTTTTGAAAGGAAAAAAAAGCTTTTTTTTCCTTTAATGAAAGCAGAGATTTCTGATATTAAGATAGAGAGAATTTCTCCTGTTTGGGCACAAAGAACTTGTTTGGCGCGCTATAAAGTTTTTTTCAACGATGGAAGTTCAAAAATTATTCGAGGCACGGCTAAAGCCGATAGTTCTAGGAAGTGGAGCTTTAGGGTTATGAGATATCTTTATAAGAATGGTTTTTCTAAGGGTAAATTTATAGTTCCTAAATCACTTGATTATATTGACGAGAACTACCTTTTTATTTATGAAGAAATGTCAGGTAAGCCGCTTTCTTACATTATTGATAAAAATAAATATTCTCTAAAATTTTCTAAAGATGTCGCTGAGTTACTTTTTAAAATCCACTCTTTTAAAAATATTAAGTTAAAGAAAAAAGCTTTAATTTTTGACCGAAAAGACTATCTAAAGACATATGAAAAAATTAAAAAAATTTTTCCGCATGCTGCCGACCTCTTTCCAATTAAAAAGTTGCACTTTGTTCAAGAATTAAAAGAAGGATTTTCTTTTATTCACGGAGACTTCTATACAGGGAATATTATTATTGGAAAAAATAAAATTATTATAATTGATTGTGATAAATCAGGTCAAGGTCCGATTTTGTATGATTTAGCCTCATTCTGTTATTGTTTTGAATTTCCTAAATCTATTTGGCCCTTACATCTATCCAAGAAAAATATTAATAGATATCAACATATCTTCCTGAAAAGTTATGCTAAAATGGCCAACTTGGATTTGTCGCAACTTAAAGGCGTATTAAATAAATATATGGCGAAAGTATTTCTTAATGCCTTAAATTATTATACTGGATTGGCTTACGAAGGCTGGTCGGTGCTAACAAAAAAAGAAAAAAATATTTACTTCACTCAAATCAAAAATCTTTTAGGAAAGGCAAACTATTATTTGAAAAAATATGAAAATTTTATTCGTGGCTTCTGAATGTACTCCAATAGCTAAAGTAGGCGGACTCGGGGATGTTATCGGCGCCTTGCCAAAAGCTCTTACAGAACTCGGCTTAGATGTTAGGATAGCTATCCCAAAATATCGAATAATTGATGAAAATAAGTATCACTTTGAACTAATTGCTTCCAAGATTAAGGTAAAAGAAGAATTTATAAATATTTACCAAGGGTTTTTACCGGAGAGTCAGGTTATTGTTTATCTTTTAGATAATAATAAATATTTCGGTCAAGATGGGGTTTATTTAGGAAAAAGTGCTTTTGTGGATTCCTTCAAAGAAATTAAAAGATTTCTATTTTTTTCTCAATCTATTCCCGAGACTTTTAAATTTTTAGACTGGCAACCGCAAATAATTCACTGTCACGACTGGCACACTGCTCTAATTCCATTAATACTTAAAACTAAATATAAAATACAAAACACAAAGACTCTGCTTACTATTCATAATTTGGCTAACCAGGGAAAATGGGCACACAATGAAGCACTTGATTTTCTTAACCTAAAAGGCGATGAGGCAAAGAGTTTAAAAATAATAGATAACAAGGGGAATTTGAATCTTTTTCAGCAGGGAATTTTAAATGCTGACATCTTAAATACTGTTAGTCAGAATTATGCAAAAGAAATCCAGACAAAAGAGTATGGCGAAGGACTGGAGGGCGATCTTGTTAATCGTCAGGGCGAGCTTTTCGGTATAATAAACGGGATTGATTATGAACGCTTTAATCCTCAAACCGATCCGGATATAAAAATAAATTATTCTCTAAATAGTTTAGAAAAAAGAACAGAGAATAAAATTGACCTTCAGAAGGCTTCAGGTTTCACTGAAAATTCAAATATTCCTTTGCTCGGCATCGTTAGTCGTTTGTCTTCTCAGAAAGGAATTGATTTGATATTGGAAATTATTCCCGAATTAGTGAAATTAAGTTGTCAATTAGTAGTTTTGGGCGTAGGTGAAAATGAATACGAAAAAAAACTTGAAGAATTTTCTAAAAAATATCCCAAAAATATTTCCAGTCACATCAGATTCGATCCTGTTTTGGCTCAAAAAATTTATGCCGGTTCCGATATCTTTTTAATGCCTTCCCAATTTGAGCCCTGCGGTTTAGGTCAAATGATTGCTATGAGGTATGGAGCGATTCCCATTGTCAGGAAGACCGGTGGATTAGCCGAAACCATTCAGGATAAAAAAACTGGTTTTGTTTTTAAAAGCTATAACAAAAAAGCATTCTTGAAAAGTTTTAAAACAGCCTTAAGTTTTTACCAGAATAAAAATAAATGGCAAGAATTAATTCAGGAGGCGATGAGTCAAGATTTCTCTTGGAAAAAATCAGCTAAAAGGTATTTGAAATTATATAAAAAACTAGCTTAAGACCGAACTTGTATAGCCTACTAAAACCTGTTAAAATCAAAACAGACTTTGGCTAAATTAAAATGATCTCTTCACCTATTGATGAAATAAAAAGCAAGCTTGATATTGTTGAAGTTATTGGCGGCTATATCAAACTTCAAAAAGCTGGGGCAAATTATAGAGCTGTTTGTCCTTTCCACTCCGAAAAAAAGCCGTCTTTTTTTGTTTCACCAGCCAGACAAATTTGGCATTGCTTTGGCTGTAATTCTGGGGGTGATATTTTCCGTTTTGTAATGAAGATAGAGGGAGTTGAGTTCGGTGACGCTTTAAGAATTTTAGCCCAAAAAGCTGGAGTTGAATTGAGGCCGATGAGGCCAGAATTAAGAACAGAAAGACAACGTCTTCAAGAGATTTGTGAATTGGCTACCCAGTTTTTTGAAAAACAATTAGAGTCGAAAGTCGGTCAAGAGGTTAAAGAATATTTATTTAATAGGGGCATAAAAGAAGAGAGTATAAAAAAATGGAGAATAGGGTATGCTCCTGATACTTGGCAGGGTTTATCTGATTTTTTAGTTTCAAAAAGATACAAAAAAGAAGAAATTCAAAATGCTGGTTTGGCAATAAAAAATGAAGAGGGCGGGTTTTATGATCGTTTTCGTGGCAGAATAATGTTTCCAGTGTTTGATTTAAATTCTCAGGTTGTTGGTTTTGGCGGCAGAATTTTTGGAAAGATGAAAAATCAAAAAGAGGAAGTAATGAAATACATTAATACTCCCAATACTCTTCTTTATGACAAAAGTCGGATTTTGTACGGTTTAGATAGGGCAAAAATAGTAATCAGACAAAAAGAATTCTGCATTCTGGTTGAGGGCTATACGGATGTTATCCTTTCCAATCAGGCCGGTTTTGAGAATGTGGTTTCAACTTCCGGGACTGCCTTGACTCCTTATCAGTTAAAAATTATGAAAAGATATTCAGAAAATTTATTTACTTGTTTTGATATGGATATAGCCGGTGACAACGCCACCAAAAGAGGAATAGACCTGGCTCAAATCCAGGGCTTTAATATAAAAGTTGTTACCTTGCCGGAAAATTTAGATCCAGCTGATGTTATTTCAAAAGATCCGAAAGAATTCGAAAAATTGATAGGAAGCGCACTATCAATTTTAGATTTTTATTTTCAGAATACTTTTTCCCGTTTGGTCAAAAAAACCCCTGAAGGTAAAAAAGAGATTTCAAAAATTTTACTGCCAGTTATAAAAATAATTCCCAATAAGATTGAGCAAGCTTTCTGGATTCAAAAGCTGGCAAAAGAATTGGAAGTAAAAGAGGAAATCGTTGAGGAAGAGTTAAAAAAAGTAAAATCAGAAGAGGAAAGATATGGTTTGGAGTCAGAAGAAATAGTAAATCTTCCGTCAAAAAGCAGAAAAGATCTTCTGGAGGAAAGGGTGCTGATGTTGATGCTAAAAAATCCGGAGAATTTGAACCTAATCGGAGACGTGTTGCTTCTTAATACTAGAGATAATTTGCCTTGTTTTTCTAAAAAATCAATTGAAATTTTGTCCAATTTAAAAAAAGAATTGAATTTTCCTCTGGAGAATTTATCTCTTGAGGGCCTAGATTTTTTCCATTACATTTCTTTAAAGTCTGAAATAGAGGAAATTGATGAAAAAGAATTAATAAAAGAAGTTAATCTGTGTGTTAAAGAGATTAAGTCCATGGAAATAAAGAATAAACTCAGCCAGATATCAAAAGAGATGAAAAAAGCTGAGGAAGAAAAAAAATCGCCGGAAACTCAAAAATTGCTGGAAGAATTTAATTCTTATTCTAAAAATTTGCGTGATTTAGAAAGTTAAATTTAATTTTTTAAAAAATGAAAAGAAAAAAGATAATAAAGAAAAAAAGAGGCTTAAAAAGAAAGAAGACTATCAGGAATAAAAAAGTTCAAAGGAGGAAAAAAATATTAAGAAAAAGAAGGATTAAGACAAAGAAGGTATTGAAAATAAAAATTGGAAAGAAGGTGGCACGAAAAAGAAAAACAAAGAAGACAAGATTAGGTAGGAGAAAGCAAATCGTTACTAAAGAAAAAATTAAAGCCTTAATTGAAAAAGGAAAAGAAAGGGGCTTCGTTACTCCTGCTGAGATTTTGCATTTTTTTCCTAAGATAGAAAGGGATGTTGAGGGTCTAGATAATATTTATGAAAAACTAGAAAGGGAAGGAATTGAAGTGAAAGAAGCCAGGGAGTTTTTGGAGTTAGAAAAGAGCCCGGAAGAAAAGAGAGTTAAAGAGCTGAAGCTTGATCCAGTGCAGATGTATTTGAGAGAAATAGGTAAGGTTAAATTCTTAACTGCCCAGGAGGAGAAGGACTTGGCAAAAAAAATAGAAAAGGGCGATGAAGAATCCAAGAAAAAACTGGCCAAAGCTAATTTGAGATTAGTCGTTTCGGTTGCCAAAAGATATGTCGGCAGATCACCCAATTTAACCCTCCTTGATTTGATTCAAGAGGGAAATCTTGGCTTATTTAGGGCAGTGGAAAAATTTGACTGGAGAAAAGGTTATAAGTTTTCTACTTATGCCACTTGGTGGATAAGGCAGGCAATTACTAGGGCTCTTGCTGATCAGGCTAGGACTATCAGAATTCCTGTTCATATGGTGGAGACAATTTCAAAATATACCCAAGCCAGAAGAAGATTATTACAAAACCTGGGGAGAGAACCATTACCAGAAGAAGTCGCAGCTGAGATGGGAATTGAAGTTAGTAAAGTTCATCACATAATGAAAATTTCCCAGACCACTGTTTCTTTGGAAACTCCGGTCGGCGAAGAAGAAGAAGATAGTGTTTTAGCTGAATTTATTGAAGATAAAAAAACAACTCCGCCATCTCTGGAAGCAGCTCGAAGTTTATTGAGACAGAGACTAAAAGAAATCCTAATTGACCTTACGCCTAGAGAACAGAAAATTCTGAAAATGAGATTCGGTTTAGATGATGGCATAACCCACACTCTTGAAGAGGTGGGGAAGGAGTTCGGCGTTACTCGAGAAAGAATCAGGCAAATTGAAGCCAAGTCTTTAGAGAGAATTAGACAGCACGAAAAACTTAAAAAGTTGAAAGGTTATTAAAAATAGTGTATAGTAAATTCGCTATTCCGCAGTGGCGCAATGGTAGCGCGGGTGCCTGTTAAGCACTAGGTTGCAGGTTCGAATCCTGCCTGCGGAGCTAAATAATCGCCAATCAGGCGGTTTTTATTTCCGCCCATGAGTTTTTTGGGGCCGCTCGTTTGACATATTATTTATTGAGATGTATAATATAGGATATAGTCAGTTCGTTGAAATACCAACATGGAACTAGAAGGAATATGAAACGAGAAAAGAACTTGATATCGGAGTCTCGATTGCTCTGGGCTTGCCAGAGTATAGGAAAGTCTATCTTTCTCCCTGGACATTTAGAAATGTTTCTAAGGCATCAATCGCCACCTTGCAAATCGCTAGAAAAGTTGCTGACCAATACGGCATGAAAAGACTGGAACTGGGGTTTCCTTACCCATTTGGTAGGGTTCGAGATTTATCTCCTAAAGTAGAGAAAGAGCTGAGAGATATAGCTGGTTCTTTCAAGGTCACCTGCCACGCACCAATGACAAATATAGCCTCTCTGAATGAAATAAAGAGAAAGGAAAATGTCGCTGAGATGATAGCTTCTATCGATTTCAGTGTGGAAAAAGGATGCACCCAATTCGTGATACATTTAGCAGGAAGCGAAGGATTTCTTTCTTTTATTCCTTGGCCAAAGAAAACTATCAATCATAAACTGATTCAGGAAGTAGGGGAGCGAAGCTTTCGGGAAATCATGGATTTCTTTGAAGGAAATAATCTAGTCTACGGGTTAGAGAACCTTACTGCTCATGAATCAGGATTTCAGAACCCACAAGAATTTGCCCATTTGTTTAAAGACAATGTCGGCCTTACAATAGATACGGTGCATGCTATCAGTTGGAAACTTGATCCAGTAAAAATGATTGAGATATATCAGAAACATCTAGTTGAAGTTCATCTGACAGATGGAACTGGTCGAGGAAAGGTAGTGAAACACTATGCTTTAGGAAAAGGCAATGCCCCATTACAGCAAGTGCTCCAAAAGCTTCAGGAAATCAACTTCACAGGTCCAGTAGTTATCGAAGTTGACTCAAAAGAAGATTTCAAGGTAAGCCTAGAATGGTTAAAAATGTCGCCGATGCAATAGCAGAGGCGATTTTTAATGTCTTCAATTCTCTAAAACAACGGATGTTTCATCCGTGGATACAGAGCAGAGATTCCTAAGTCTTCTTGCTCAGAGTAGAATGAAAGAATATGAAGGTCCGAAGACAAGCTCATACAATCTATCGTTGTGAATATCACATTGTGATAACGACCAGATACCGCCGTAATATCTTGAAAGGAGGTGTAAAACCATACCTGAAACTTAAACTTGTTGAGATCAGGAAATACTACCCAGACATAGAATTCATTGAGTGTAGCATCAAACCAGATCACATCCATCTTGTTCTCACTTTTCCACCCAAATACAGTCCAGCAACCATCGTCCAATTAATCAAACAAAACACGGCCAAAGCTCTTCGAGACAAGTTTGAGTTTCTAAGGTATGTCTGCTTTGGTCGAGGCGGTATCTGGTCGGTTGGATACTTCATCTCCACTGTAGGACTGAACGAAGAAATGATCCAACAATACGTCAGATACCAAGAGCAAGAAGACTTAGGACAAGCGAAGCTTGAAATGAAATGATACCACGGGCGTAAGCCCGTGGAGATTCATTAGATAGTAGTATCAAAAATGAGACACAGGCCCTCGACCGAGACGCGTCGTTTAGAAACCCCGAAAACGCCCGAAATTCCCCTTAAATCTTTGGTTCCAGACCGAGGTTGCGAGCTCCGATTTCCGTCTATTTATTTAGGCGGTTTTTTGGTATATGCTTGACTTAAGTAATTTTCTACCTATAATTTACAATAGGAGTTTAGCACCTTGACAAGCATCAAAATAATCGGAAATCCTGGAAGATACGACGTAGAGAAGATAAAAAAATGGCTAGTAGAATCTTTTAAAAAACTAGGTCTATCTTTAGAGGAAATTCATCTAGTCTTTCTTGAGGATTTGAAGCAATGGGAAAAGCTATATCAAAGATACGTAAATCATATTGAAGACCTATCTTCCGAGGAAAAATCTTCAAGGGCAGATATATACTTTTCGGTGGTCAAAACAGCGGCATACATTCACGATTCTCAAAGAAAAAAAGGCCTTCCCCCAACGATTCTAATAGGAAAAGGCGATAGCGATAGCAAACTTTCTATTGCCGAAGATTCTTTTTTACACGAAGCTGCGCATATATTAGAAGACAAAAATGGATGGAGTAAAGTGATAGTGGAAGCTATAAATCTAATTTCTCAAGATTATCAAATGAGCTGGGGGAGCTTAACGCAACAAAATGCAGGACACTTTCATTTATTTACTCTATTAGATCAAAGTGTTGCTGATTTCTTTGTAGATACGCTATGGTGTCAACAAGGACTATTCGAAACTTTATTTAAATATCAAAGAAAGAAGACGAATCGTTGGATAAAATACATACAACTAAAGGAAGGATCTTCCGACATCTACGTCTTCGGTTCTGTAGTAAGGGCAGCCTTTTGGACTACTCTGCCACCAAACTATCCCAAAAAAGAAGATGAGAAGAAGCTTGAAGAAATGATCATTGACCGTATTCGCCAAATGGAAATGGAGCCACTTTATCGAAAAATAAGATCAGCAGTCGCAAAACTGGAAACCCCGCCGAAAATAAATAATATCTACAAATGCGAAACAGAAATAATCGAGCTAGCCCAGGATTTTTTCGAAAAACAATAAGGCCTATTGGCCTTTTTTATTTGTAATGGATTATAATATCATTTAGCTAGTGGAACTAAGTTAAGATTCCTACAAGATTGTTTAATCTCCGTTAATTTCTCCTTCAACATACTCATATAATCCCTATTCTCTAGAATTATAATAAGCTTTGAACTGGGGAGCAAAATAAATCGCCAATCAGACGGTTTTTTGGTAGACTGAAAGAATATGGATAATCAATTTCGGGGGAATAATCAACAGCCCGAACTTAACTTGAAAAGTAAATACGCCTTGAGGTCTTTTATTTCAGGTATTATTAGTATAATTCCAGCTCTTTTTTACTCCTTGATGTGGATTTCATACCGAATAAATCTTGGTTTTCTGACAGAATTTTTTAAACAATACGTGAACACTTTTTGGATACTTGGAATAATCCTGATGTATTTTGCATCTTTAGTAAGTGTTTTAGCTGGATTATTTGGCTTAATTTACGGAATTAAGGGATTAAAATCGCCAAAGAGAGATTTGGCAATAGCTGGAATAGCATTAAGTTTAATAGGTTCAGTTTTAATGGCATATTTTAGCATAGTTACATGGGTTGCGACGGAAGTTTTTTAGCTAAATCATAAACCAGGTTCTAACATCGTCCATCAGGGGGAGTCGCCAAAATCGTCAATGAGGCGGTTTTTTGCTTAGATAACCAACACCTTCTCAAATTAAAGGCATTATTAATATTATTTTCCGGCTAGTTGACCGCAGGCGGCTTTAATCTCTCGGCCAAAACGATAACGTTCGGTCACGTAAATCCCTGCCCTTTCCAGGATGTTTTTAAACTTTTGGATTCTTTCTTTTGGCGATGGCTGGAAATCAGCAGTAGGATTATATGAGATAAGATTCACTAGATAAAGGCGTCTTTTCATTAATTTGGCAAGTTTTCTGGCTGAATCATCTGAATCGTTTGCATCTTTTATCATCAGGTACTCAAACATCACTTTTCTATTAGTTTTTTTGATATAATCATCAACTGTTTCTAAAATTTTTCCTATATTATATTTTTTACCAATCGGTATTAATTTAGAACGTAGCTTATCATCTGATGCATGAAGTGAAATTGCTAAATTAATCTCTAGTTTTTCCTCAGCTAATTTTTTAATTCCTTCAGTGATTCCAGCTGTTGAAATAGAAAATTTTCTCGCCCCCAAGTTAAATCCTTCTTTGTCGTTTAGAATTTTAATTGCCGAGATAACGTTTTCATAGTTCAGAAACGGTTCGCCCATTCCCATTAGAACAACATTTGTTACCTTATCTCCCTCTTTTCTTAGGTATCTGGCGAAAAATAAAACTTGTTCCACTATCTCAAAAACCTCAAGATTCCTTTTGAAACCCATTTTCCCTGTGGCGCAAAATAAGCAGCCCAAAGGGCAGCCGACTTGGGAAGAAACGCATATCGTATTTCTTTTTAGATGACGCATAAGGACAGACTCAATCTTCAAACCATCGTTTAAAGTGATTAAGGCCTTAGCTGTTCTGCGGTCTTCAGAAAAAAACAATTCCCCATCTATTAGGAGAGGGTATTCTTTATTTAATATTTTTCTTAAATTTAAGGGCAGAGTTGTAACTCTATCCCAGTTATCGATTAAATCCTGAAAAACAGCTTTTTTCGCTTGCAGTAACCGATAAGTCGGCTCTCCTTTAAGAGCCTCATTAAGTTGAGCTAAATTCATTTGATTTATTTTGTGATTTTTATATTGAACTAAGGAACGTTTCCTGATCTTGACATTAAAGTGTAGCTTCTGTCTGAATTGTAGGATAGAGTAAATTGCCCCTCTCTGTCATCTTCAAATTCGGCATATTTGTTTCTTTTTGCCTCATTGAAAAAAACTTTAGACTCTTGGGCATCCAAATCATATAAAAGATAGTTTATTCCGGCTCGTTCGTTTTCTTCATATTTCACTTTAAAACCGTGAATATAAATTTCTTTCATATATTTTGTTAACTTGTTTTATTATATCAAAAATTTTTACTAGCGCTAATCCTTTAAATCCTAGTTTTTATTTCTTCTATCTTTTTTGGCCGACTTTTGGTGATAGTAGTTATGGTTGGAAAAATTCTTGATTTTTGTGCCACTTTTTCTTATCTTCAAAAACAATCTCATTTAAATTAAGAAACTTTTGCTCCCGTTGGCACTTCTTTTTCTGGAACAATAATTACAGGTTCTTCCCCGTTTCTGGCGGCCAAAAGCATACCTTTGCTTTCTAGCCCAAATAGAACTTTTGGCTCCAAATTCCAGACCATAGTTATTTCTTTTCCGATTAGATCCTCAGGTTTATAATATTTTCCTATACCGGCAATAATTTGTCTTTTTTCCTCCCCGCCATCCACCTCAAGCTTTATGAGCTTTTCCGATCCCTCAATTTTTTCTGCTTCTATTATTTTTACTACTCTTAAATCTAATTTACTAAATTCTTCAAAAGTTATCATATTATTATATTAAAATTATTCTAAAAAAAAGGGAGAGATATTGATCCTAGAGCTCTCCCTAGAGATGCTTCGACTTGAAGCATTTTATGTTCGTTAATTGCTTTTTCGATTCCTCTTCTCTTCATTTCCGGAGATCTTAATTTTTCCCACAGCTGGAACTGGTCTTCGCTCAAGATCCAAACCATAATTTCAAAAGGGCAGTTTTTTAGTCTCCCTTCTATTAAGGATAGTAAGCACTCATCTATTTTTTCGCTAAAGGGAATTGAATGCTTTTCTGTTGTCAGAAAGGAGTTTTCATTTTCGGGAAGCCATTTTTCATGACAGTCTGGGCAAGGCATAAACGCTACGCCGCGAAGATATAAGTTGGCCTTTAGACAATAATCCATAGGTGATTTTCTTAACTCGCGTTCCAATTCTTCGGTATTCAATTTTTAAACCTCTGATTTTATTATAGCAAAATTTAAAAGGCCTAGAAATTCACAGCCTTTTCGCTCCGATATTTAAATTATTTTCTAAACTTTAATGCTTCTTCTAACCAGTATCCAAAATCGCAATCTTCGCTATGAGGCGGCGGAACATCTCTTCTTAAAATCAAAACAGCATCTCTAAAAAGTATTGGTACGTCTAATGGGTTCGTATCTATCTCTTGAATTTCTTTTTTAAAAGGCAATCTATCGTTAAAACCATTTTTCTTATCAACTACGTAAAAAGCCAGATAACCTTTACGCGGAGTTTGAAAACCATTTTTTTCTAACAGAAAAGTGTAGACATCCATCTGTAACTGGAAACGATCATAAACATTTGGTACGCTGCTGCCGGTAGATTTATAATCAAGAGGAGCTAGTTTTCCATCAGGGAATTCCAAAACATCATCAACTGCGCCAAAGATGGTTGCGTTTAAGTCGGTGTCGTGATAACGAATACCTACAAAATTGCTCCGCCACTGATTGAGCTGGTATTGATTTGGAAAAAGTTTGGCATTAATATTGTGTTTTACTAACAAAGGATGCGGTTCTCCTTTTGCTCTGTAGCTGTCAAACTCTTGTTTTAATAATTGATCAACTGCTGAATTTAAAGCGTACGGAAAGGGCTGCGGTCTTTTTATGCCCATTTTCTTATCCAGCCAAAAACAATGCGGGCACTCTAAAAATAGATTAAGAGAATTGGGAGAAAGCTGAAAGGGTTTGCTATTGTTGTTATTCATTAGATTCTATTTATATATTATTGCAGTTTTATTATACACCAATTTTATTTTACCATTACCAACCTCCGCCGCCTCCTCCTCCACCTCCACCGCCAGAAAAACCTCCGCCGCCAGCTCCGGAAGCGCCGTGCATGCCAGAACTTATACTGGAAGAAATGCTATTCATTGTCGAGGTAAAACTATCAACATTAAATGCTCCAAAATTAGTTCCTACGAACCAGACGGGGTGATAAGTTTCAAAGTATTTTGCTCCATAAATCTGTTCCATTTTTTTAATCCAGAGTTTAGTCATTCCGAAAACTATTGCGTAAGGCAGCAGTTTCTCAAAAATATTTTCTTTCTCATAGAACTGCTCTCGGTACTTTTCAGCCGTTTCCATATAAAGCTTAAAACCTTTCACTCTCCACAAAAGTTCTGCTCCTTTTTCCGTGCGTTTTGGCATTGCTGTGGAAAATATTTCGATGATAAAAGCTGAGATAAAAAGACCAATAAATAATTGCCACGTTAAAGTAAAAATACTGAATAAACGTAGTATGGCTCCGGTGATGATGAAAATTAACCCCGCAATTATTCCAAGAGTAGTTTGAAAAAGAAAGCTATTTTTAACTAATAATTCTTTCTTGATTAATTCGCTAATTGCGGACTTTTTAATAGCTCCTATATCTTTATAAAATCTTTTTTTAAGAGAAGAAAGTAAAATTTCATTTCCTGTTCCCAAAGATTCAATAAAAGATTTATTGATTTGAGATAAAGAAGGAAAAGTCCTGCTACCGCGATAAATTCTCTCTTTTATTAGACTGATAGCCTTGTCTCCGAGAAAAACCTTCTCCTTTATCAACTGTTCTGTGGGGCTTATATTATCGGCCCCCTCTTTTAATTTTTTCAATTTGAAATCTTTCTGTCCTAAAAACCATTTCTTATCTAATTCCTCTATGGTAATATCTCTTTTTACTGCCAAATTTATAATAGATGCGGTTATAAAATCATTTTTGAATTTACCATCTGTCATTAGTGTGCCTATTTCTATTGGCGCCAGATTTTCTGGAATTCCAAATTCAGGGATTATTGTTTTATCGACCCTTGGATCTTTGCCATATTTCCACCAGATTACGAAACAAACAATGAAAACAATAATAGGAATCGAAAACCAAATATTGTTCCCAATTTCTTCGATCAGATTTGGCTTATAAGGAGTAAAGATATTTTTGGGGAAAGTTATTGAGGCGGTTATCCCTTCTCGCATTCCTAGAGCTTGTGTTGAATAAAATTGCAGAGTGTTGGTATCAACCCATTTGTAGCTAGCCAGATTTTTCATTTTGCTACCGGCGAGCCCGGTATAATAATCAACCAGGCTATTTCCTATTGTTACTTCTTCTGGAAATTTAATATTTGCTACAAAATTATAAGTTATAATGTCCCAGAAATTACCATTTAAGTTCCAGTACAGCTCATCGAAATTTTGATTTTCAAAACGTATAGCATTTTTCACTTTGTAGATTATCTTGTAATAATTTACTCCGGTTACTATTTTGTTCGGATCGCCGATTTTCCAGGTGACTGTGTGATCTATTGAATCATTGGTCGTTGAGTATTTTAACTTATTGTCATTGAAGTCGGTGATGCTGATCAACTGGATCGGAGTCTTAATCACTTTGCCATCAGTGAGTCTAATCTCGGTTGGCAATATTCTGAAAATTCCATGCTTATTTGGTAGGTTGTCACAATCAGCGATAATTTCTTCGGTAATCAATAAAGAAGAATCCTTATTTACTATAATTTCGCTTTCAAAATCATTGATTTGCCAATCATCTACAGGCATTATTCCCATTAGGGCTGAAGCAGGAGAGTAGGAAAACAAAAATATTGCTAGAAAAATTGTAAAGCTAAGAAATTTTTTTGCCATAATTAAATTATCAGTGTCCCTTTAAAATTTTTTCCTGATAAAATTTTTTTGAAATTATTTAAATCTTTTCCGCTTGCGATAATTACCGGAAATCTTTCTTTTTGGGCCAGCTTTGCCGCTATCGGATCTACTGGAGCATGAAGACCAGGGCTCCATTTTTTGGGAATTAGTTTAAAATAATCTTTCCAGCTCATTTTTTTGATTGGCTTCGCACCCTTGTTTTTATCCGGATTAGAAGTATATACATAATCGGGTTTTCCTAAAAGTATTACTGGTTTGATTTTGAAATCAATTGCGATTTGGGTTGTCACAAAATCAGTTGACCAGCCAGGCTTCCAGCCGCAGCCAATAATTATAGGATATTTGCCAAAACTTCTTATTTTAAAACGCTCATCAAAAAGGAGAGGATGAGCTTCTTTCTTGAACATCGATTTTAACAAAAGCGCATTTAGTTTTGTTGACTGAATTCCTAACCAGTCCCTATCTTCAGTTGAGGCTTTGTTAATTTCAAAAGCAGCTTTTTGATATTTTCTGGCTAGGCTTCCTCCACCGGCTACAATTATAAACCTTGAACCCTTTTTAATTTCTCTACTGATAAAACGGCCAAATGTTTTTAAGAGTTTAACATTAATATAATCTGGGCAAATTACAGATCCTCCAAAAGAAATAACAAAATTTTTTTCAGAACCCATATTATATTATCTTACCAAAAAATCGCCCAAAGGGCGATTTTTTTGGGTCGAAAACAAATCAGTTTTCAATGATTAAGGTTGGAAAAGTTCTTCTGAAATAAAACGTACTGATTGAACTTCTGGAAATTGTTTTGCCGTTGCTTCAATCTGAAACCAAAGTATGCCGACGCGGCAGGAGCCGCCACCTGTTTTGTTATTGGGATCTTGAAACTCCAGGGTCAAAACCTCATTGTTCAGAGAAGCTCCTTTTAGAGAAAACCCCTCTAAAGGATATTCTATTGTAATGCCTTGAGCTTTTTCGGCAGTAGTAAGCTGGCCCGAAATCAAAAGTCGAATGGTATCTTGTATGGGAGTTTGAGTCACTGGAATCTCTCGTTCCACCGCCACTAGTCCCTGTCTGCTGCAGAGGATATTCCCGGATGCATCTTTATCCAGTTGGGGATTATAATAATAAAGTTTTACGGTACGGGTAAGGCCTTCGGTTTTCTGCAGAATAACCGGAACTCTTAATTCATCGGCATTTTGGGGAAGGTCTGAGGGATTATCCTTTTCCAAAACCAAGGTTCCATTTTGCGTTTCAGAAACTGAAAAAGTTATTTGAGCTGAAAAAGGAACGAAATCTTCTGTCATCCAATCTCCTTGAGCTTGGGCAGGAGTTTGAGCGATAACATTCCCATCCTTATCAAGTAGCTTTATTGGAAATACTGCCTCAAAAAACCATGTTCCTCTTGCTTCTCCGGTTACAGAAACTGGGCTTGTTATTTCTTGATTAGGTTGGGGACTGTAAACGTGGATCAGATTGCTTTTATCTTTCGGTGATGGCAATTGAGTTTTCTGTGCAGAATTTCGTATAGAATAATAAGCAAAAATTCCTCCCCCAAAAAGGATTAGAATAATTATTATAACTATAGGTAGAGATATGTTGCCTTTTTTAAGTACGTTAGTCATACCCAGTAGGAGAATTTCGAATTTGAATTTCTTCGAAATTTTCCCGATTAACCCAGCAGAGCTGTTCGAAATTCCTCTACTGGGCATATTAGCAAAATTAAATTATACAAATTAAGGATATTATGCTTTTTATTGAAGCAAAATTAAAAGTAAATACAAAGTCTATTCTTGTATTAAAACTCTGAAAGAGATTCGAAGTTGCAATATCGGATCGTCTATGGAACGATTTTAGAATCTGTCTAAAGCAAAAAATTTCTAGCGAAACCAGCTTCTAAAGGTTTGAGAGTTTAATCTATAACTTCTTCGTCCTTTCTTTCACTTTTCCTATCCACATAGTAAGTGCCACCGCAACAATAGTCACGATAAGGGCATAAAATATCATCGGCATTAATCCCTCTGCTGTTCCAAAAAACTTTATAAAAATAGCTTGGATGGCACTATTCCAGGCGAGTGCTGCAACTAGCCCAAAAGCTGTAGTAATTAAATCAGCTAATTTGTCTATAATTTCTGCCTTCATATTCTTTTATTCTACCAAAAAATCGCCTGCTTGGCGATTCTCTTGGCTCCGAGGGACGGACGATGTTAGAACCTGTCTTTCTTTCTTAATTTTAGATAATAATGCTTTTTCTGACCTATCTCATCAAAAATAGAATGAAGTAATTTTGCTTTTTCTTTTATGTCTAACCCCTTGGATTTATTTTTTGTCTCTTTAAGGGCTTTTTCTATTTCGTTCACTTCCAATACTGTAGCAACAAGACAATAATAACTCTTTGAACGACCTTCATTAAATTTGTTAAGCATTTCCCAAAGAAGTTTTTCTCTTACTTTTTGAGCTTTCCTAAATTCAACTAACCCATGCTTCTGGATAAAAGTAATATCATCTTCAAGCTTTTGATAACACTTAAAAGAATCATATTTCTTACCAATTTCACGATGTCTTTTCCATTTTTCACAGGTCTTACTTTCATTACATAAACCACAAAATTCTACATCTCTTTTAACCGCACAATGCAGAATAGAACAGGGACCTACAAGCCGCCATTTTGTTTTACAGCCACGGCAACGACTCTTTGTTTTCATTACATAACCTGGGCAAAGACGGCAAGAAAGACCACAAACTCCAATTTCAGGATATTTTGATTTCATATTATTTAACTCTATCAAAAAACCGCCCCTTGTGCGAGGCGGCAGGAATTTTGCTCCGAGGGACGGACGCTGTTAGAACCTGTTTTAGTCTAATCTAAAATGAAAAGGCACCATATTAATCATTTGATGTTTGGTGCCTTATTATCAAGGATTTTAGAGAAAAATCCAGGCTCATTTTCTTTTTGTTGACATGAGTGCCTCAACCACTAACAGTGCCTTTAAGCTGTTGTCTGTAATGGATTATCGGATTAGAAAGATTCCGATGGATCTTAAGGATGTCACCGTAGTGATCCTTACACCTTAATCAATGAAGTCTTTAGCTTGCCACAACAAAAGGTGCAATTGCGGGAATCTCTCGATTTTCCTGCCGAATCTACACCACAAGTGGTGTAATCGGCGGAACTTTACGAGCTCCCCACAATTCTTACAGAAAATGATTAAGTCGTTGGCGTTTTCTTTATATTTGATTGTCATTTGGACCACGTCTATGGCCAATTTTCAATCTTTAGCACTTCGCTGGTAATCATTGTCTTGCCATTGGATAGCTTGCATACCATCTGGTGTCTATGATTGAAACAAACTGTCCTGCATGCGTACGTTACTGGTTTGTCTATACATTCGTATGTTATTCTTTTATCATGTGGTATATCTTCAGCTAAGATAGACGGGTCAGAAGCAGATTTGATCATATTCTTTGTCACTTTCTGCCAACCTTTTTCCTGCATAACCCAAAAATAGCATGAGTCTACGGTTTCGACATGGAATAGCTTTCTTCTCATTTCGATATTCTCCTGTAGGCAAGCAACTAAGTCTTGTTACCTCTCTACAGGAGAATAGTCTTTCTTTCCTTCCCCATATATTTTTCTAAAAGAACTACCTTATTCTAATACCTCTATTATAGCATCTTACTTTTATTTTGTCAATAGCATTGAGAAGAACCAAAAAACCGCCTGATTAAAAAGCGGCTTAATTTTGCTCCGCTGGCGGAACGACGTTAGAACCTGTTTGGTGAACTTATTTATTGCAAAAAATTAAAAGTATAAAGCATTTGTTTAAGGAGCTCCTCGTCTTCAGTTTCAATCATATATAAATGATTATTCTTTTCAACCATAACACTGGTGCAGGTGTGCGTAGCCCTAGTACATCCGTGTTCAATTGTTTTATATGCTTTATTACCATCAATAGAAATTTCTTCTTGAAAGATGGGGATATTAATAATACCACAATTTGGTTGCTTAGAAGCTTTAAGCCATTCCTCTAGTGTATTTACACCTTCGGGAAAGCAACCAGGACTAGAACGCCACCCAGATTTCCAGTCTGATAGATATTTAGAAACATCTGAATAGTACATTATCCAAATACGGCTCTCAACCGAAGGTTCTCCAGTAATTGGGTCAATTGAAGGCGCATTAAACTGTATCAGCCTTTCAAGATAATTATTTGTATACTGTATAGGGTTAAGGGGCTCCACGACTAAATCTTCTGGATACTTCACCTCAAAACCATACTCCTCATTCCTATAAGTTTTCCAGTCGGCGGTTTCGTCTTGAATTGTAGAAACTTGCTTGCATTCTTTATTGACACACTTAATTTCAAAATTTCCGCCGATGCCTGTACAAAAATCAAGACATTGTTGCATCGTATCTACATAATCTTTATTTCCATAGAAACAACTTCTGGTAGTTTTATTAATGCCGCAAGCACAATCGTCGTCTGTGTCGCAATATTTGTCAGATAATATTTCTTGGTTTTGTGCCCAGTAATGATTTATTGCGTCTAAGGCAGTTAGAAATTCCCAGAATATCGCTCCTCCTGAGACAACGAGTATCAAAAGAATGACTGCTATAATTTTTCCTGTGGATAGCTTCCCTCTTATCAAATAAATAATTCCTACAACGAAAAATATTATTGAACAAAATCCTAAAAACCAAGATACAGGAATTTCTGGAGGTACAACACCTAATGGTATATCAAATGATGTCGTCACGAACTCTTTTGAAGTATCGTTAAACATTAAAACAGACCCAAATATACCACCTATTCCAAGGATAATGAGTATTATGCCAATGAGAATTTTTCTTTCCATATTCTTTTATTCTACCAAAAAACCGCCTGATTGGCGATTTTTGTTTACTACGGCTAACGGAACTTTATTGAGCAAGTTTGACAGTATCATCTGGAATACAACTTGGAGCTTTGATGGTTAAACCTTCTGCATCTTCTAATACCTCCAAGGCCAAATTACTAATGATATTCGCTGGTATTACTACGTAATCGCCGGCGACAAGCATTATTTCATTAGAATCAATTTGAGCTTTTATTTTTCCTTTCAAAATAAAAGTGCACTCTACTGCGAATCTTTGATATTTTGGTTCGTGGTTGGTGGGCTTGCCTTTTTTAAACTGCCAAAATTTTATCGCCACTTTATCTGTACCTCGTTTATCATTCTCTTTTTCATTCATAAATTGTCCCAAAAGCCATCCTTTTCGTATAGAACATTCACGTTCACGATCTTGATAAAAATTTCCTTTGTAGTAATTCATACTTATGAGCTGTGGGGCTTGGACGATGTTCGAACCTATATTATGGGTTAACTTTACCTAAATAGTCGTAAATGGACTTAAAATAAATCAAACCCGGCAAGAGAAAGGTTATAAAAAAGGGAAATAGTAACAAAGCGATACTTATCAATAAAGCAAATTTAACTTTTTCTCCTTTCTTTTCTTTTTTTCCAAGATAAAGCCAATAAGTGATACATCCGATTGCAAATATCAAATCCAAAAATAGAGGCCAAGGAAATGGTGCCGATACTTGCAATTCTCTAAATGTCGGGCGGATTACTGAAAAAATTTGATAAGAACGAACCGACAGATAGATGTTTGAAATAAAAGCTATGACTGAAATAATTTTTGCGATTTTCATATTATCTCATTTTACCAAAAAACCGCCCCAGTAGGAAAGTAAACTTCCTACGGGGTAAACCTGATTGGCGATTTGTGAGCTCCGCGTATAGGAACTCGAACCTATGGCGACGTTTTTAACCATCTATATTTTTTAAACTGGTCTTTTCGAAAGCTATATTTAAGCCCTTCTTTTTTTAAAATTTTTTCTATTTTTTCTTTTTGCAATGGATCAAATTCCATATAAATCGCCCCCCTTTTGTTTAGATGCTGTTTAGCCTCTTTTAAAAATTTTTCTATCCAGAACATTCCATCTTTTCCGGCAAAAAGAGCCGTAGCTGGCTCTTTTTGCAGAACCTCTTTTTGAACTTCAGAGATTCTATTCAAAGCGACATAAGGAGGATTAGCAAAAATGATATTATATCGTTTGCTCTTTAAGTTTTTGAATAAATTAGATTTATAAATTTTATATCTTTTTTTCGGTATCTTATTCAGTTTTAAATTAACTTTAATCTGTTTAATTGCCTTATTTGAGATATCGGCAAAATCTACCCTCGCTTTTTTAATATTTTTTAAAACGGCGATACCAATACAGCCAGAACCAGCAAAAATATCCAATATCGTCAATTTTTTAATTTTTAATTTTAAATTTTTGATTTCCCTGATTGCTTTTCTGACCCAAAATTCGGTTTCAATCCTTGGTTCAAAAACTTTGTGTGATAAATCAATTTTACAATTTAAAAAAAACTTGGTAATTTTCCCCATTTCATTTGAAACTCAATCTCCTCTGTCTTAGTTTTTCTGTCATTTCTTCGGTCATCTTCTTTCCGGTTTTGGTTAGAGTAAAATGACTTTTTGGATTGCCGGTTATTAATTTTCTTTTTCTGAGGAGACGAAGAGGCCGATCCAGTTTTCTGGCATCCGGCCATCTCCGATATTTAGGAAAACTAAAAACTCTCGGGAACAATGTAAAACATTCTTTGATTAATTCTTCAAAGCTACACCTTTCTTTTTTCTCCAATACCGAATAGATGGAGAAAAGAATCAAATTATTAACTGATTTATTGAGATAGAATTCTTCTTCAAATGCAGTTTTCATTGTTTTTTATTTTTTTTAATTTTTTCTAATATTCTAACTCTTTTTTCATCTATTCCGAAATGATGGGCTATTTCGTGCCAAACGACATTTTTGACAACCTTTTTTATTTCTTCTTCTGAATCAGAAACCATTTCAATCGGTTTCTGAAAGATTGTTATTTTATCAGGCAAAACCTGGCCATAGGACCACCTTTTCGTTTTTGGAACGCCTTCATAGAGGCCAAAGAGCGTATGTCCTTTTTGGAGCTGTAATTTTTTTAATTGCCCCGGATTTGGATTGTCTTCGATTACAATCTCAACATTGATTAACATTTTCAAAAATTTTTCAGGAACGTCTAAAATTGCTTCTTTAACGATTTTTTCAAAATCATCTTTATTCACCTTTGTACTTAAAAACATCTCCATGACCAGGATACACTTCCATTCCTGGTTTCATGATTTGTTTTAATTTTTGGAGAGATTTTTTCAGGTCAATTGACGACCCGCCGGCCAGATCTGTTCGGCCGTAACCATCCCTAAAGAAAGTGTCGCCAGTAAAGATAAATCCGTCTCCCAGCAAACAAATACTCCCTTCTGTGTGGCCTGGAGTATGTAAAACCTCCAAATAAATCCCTCCAATTTTTATTTTGCTTTTATCTGTCAAAAATTCATCAGGCGTAAATTTTAAAAAATTTTTCTCGCCTTCGTGAATTAAAATTTTTGCTACCTTTTCTTCCCTTATTTCTAAAGCAGATAGGGTGTGGTCCAAGTGGTAGTGGGTGAGAATAATATATTTCAGAATTGCGCCATTATTGTCTAGCTCTTCTATGATTCGCTTGGTTTCGCCTCCAGGATCAATCACAGCTGCTTCTATTCCGTCAATTAAAACATAGCAATTTGCTAGGAATGGGCCGACAACTATTTGTATGATTTTCATAAAATTGTAGCTCTTAACTCATCAAGGATATCTGCGGGAATAGGAATTTCCCTATCTGCTGGACTAATAGCTGGGTAGCGCCAGGCAGTAATAATTTTGATTCTTTTCCCGGCCTTTTGATACATCAGCCATATTTCAGTTGGATGCTTCTCTGTTCCAGCTGGTTGCATAATAGCAATAGTTTTCGGAACGATTCCTTCTTCGATTCTTTTTGGCCTTGAAAGCAAGTGTTTTAACTTATTCTCGCTTAGGCCATAAAATCTCATTTTTTCTTTACTGTGTTTTGTCCAAAAAATTCTTTCCGTGTTTTTAGGTTCCGGGTAATAATACTTTCCGTAGGTGCTAAACTTTTTCTTCTGTAACGCCATCGCTTTTCGGATTTTTTAAAAAATCCTTTTGAAGTGAAAAAATAGCTTCTTTGACTTTTTCGGGATTCGGAATTTGTTTAAAAGTAAACTTTCCCAGTGAAGCGGCTGTTTCAATTCTTATATCTCCGAAATCAAACAAAGCTGGCAGGACTCCTTTTACCACAATAGTAACGTCTTGTATTTTATCATAAGTAATACTAGATTCGATTCTGTCAAAAAGGCCTTCTGATCTTGTACTGATTATTCTTTCGTTGGTTAAAATCCAGCAGCCTAAGTAGTAGTCTACCACGATCAGGAAAACAATTTGCCAAAGTAGTGGGAGAAAAAGGGAAAGTAAAAATAAGAACAGGAAGTGTAAATTTAACGAAGATACTTCGGGTATAATTTTTATTAACCAATCTGGCGGAGAAGGAATAGAAAACAAAATTAAAGCAATCATTGGGATAATTATTAATAAAAATAACAGCATTCCAAAAACGAGCTGAATTATTAAGACAATTCGATGGCGACGGTAAGTTGATTGAATTTTTTCGTCAGGTCGTAATATGATCATTTTGCCATTAAGTTTAAAAATAATAACGCAAGGTTGACGCCAATTAATACGAAGGTCCCAGTTGTAAAAAAGTTCAAAATTTTTTGAGCCGTCGGGTCATTGGGAAAACCAAATCTTTTAAGGTTGTAAAAAATTTGCACTTCTGCTACAAGAGAAAAGAGAATAATAATAAATGATAACAATATTAGAAAAAAGGCTAGCATTTGAATTTAAAATAATTTAAATTTCCTTTAACGATAATATGATAAAAATAAGGCAGAACCGACTACATTTATTATAGAACACTTTTTTCTTAAAAAAAATGTACTATTTATTAAGCATAAAGCAAGTTGGTTAGGATTACCTGATGTTTTAGCCACTTTTGGTCTTGACAACAATTTTAAAAAGCCTAAACTCATATAGTATGATTAGAGACAAGAAGTTTTATCTAACTAAAGAAGGAATTGGGAAGCTCAAAAAAGAATACGAAGAGCTTAAGCGTGTGAAGATTCTAAAAACTGAGGGCGAAATACCCAAGATTTTGCATTCGGAAGACTTAGATCCTGAATACCTGTCTTTACAGGAAGATTTGGGATTTTTAGATTCTCGGCTTTCTGAATTAAAAAATATTTTGGAAAATTTTGAATTAATTAAAGTTCCACAAAAAAGTGAACAGAACATAGTGGCTTTGGGAGCAACCGTCACTCTGGCGGAACCAGACGGACAGATAAATGAATTCATGCTTGTTGATTCTCTGGAGGCAAATCCTAATGAGGGAAAAATATCAGCCGAATCCCCGGTGGGTAGAGCGCTTTTCGGAAAAAAGCTTGGCGAAGAAGTAATGATCACTTCCCCGATAAAAGTTGTGTACAAAATCAAAAAAATCAAATACCATCTTGCTTAGAAATACTCTTTAAATAACGTAATTTTTATACTCGACTGAGCCCAATTAGTTGAGTATATTTTTTAATGAAAGAAATAGTAGATTTTCTAATTAAAGTATCAAAGTTGAAAGAAACACCGAGAACTGGCTGGGTTTTAATGAAGGTTAAAAACCCTGAAACAATCGCTGACCATACTTTTCGAATGACATTATTGGCATGGCTATTGGCGGAGGAAAAAGGTTTGAACATAAAAAAAGTAATAAAGCTTGCTCTATCTCACGATCTCTGTGAGGTTTATGCCGGGGATATGACCCCCTTTTTTTATTATTTAAATCTAACCAAAAATAAAGCGGAAAGAAAAAAAAGATTGATGAAATGGGTGCGTTTATCTAAGTTTGAAAAAGAGAAAAGGGGTCGTAAGAAATTTGAATTAGAGAAAAAATCTCTTTTGAAACTAATTGAAGCCCTTAATCCGGAGTCTAAGAGAGAAATTTTTTCATCTTGGTTAGATTTTGAAAAAAGAATTTCCAAAGAGGGAAAATTTGTTAAGCAGGTTGATAGGATAGAAACATTAATTCAGGCAATAGAATATTTTGGTCCGAAAAAAGAAGTTGGGGGAAGTAGCTGGTGGGAAGGAACAGAAGAAATAGTAGAAGATCCATTGTTACTAGATTTTTTAAAAGTTATCCAAAAAAGATTTTACAAAGGGCCATTTAAAAATTATAAAACCGATAAAAACTTAGAAGCCATCTTAGATTTTATTTTAGCGATTGGAAAGTTAAAAAGAATGCCAAGACTGTATTGGATTCTGAGAGAAGTTAAGAATCCTGAAACAGTAGCTAGTCATGTGTTCGACGTAGCCTTATTGGCTTGGCTTTTCAATAAAGGAAAAAAATTTAATACTGAAAAGATTTTGAAGATGGCGCTTTGCCATGAAATATCAGCTGTTTTTGCTGGTGACACGACGCCTTATGATAGAATTTTACCAAAAAGGAAAGAAGAAAAAAGAGAAATCTTGAAGCAGTGGCCGCATATTCTGAAAATAAAAAAAGAGGAAAATTTTTTTCTGGATTATAAAAAAGAAAAAAAAGCAATTGAAAGACTTACTAATAAGTTAGAACCTAAATCTAGAAATGAAATATTGCAATTGTGGAAAGAATATAAGACGAAAAGCACTCCCGAAGGTCGTATGCTTCCTCAAATTAATGTCCTCTCGGTTTTGATCCAGTCTCTTTTGTACGAAAAAAGAAATAAAAATGTTTCAGCTGTACCTATCTGGGAATGGGCTTTTGAGGTTTGTGATAACGAGACTTGCTTCTCTTTTTTGGATGAGGTAAAGAAAAAATTCTCTAAATAAATATTTTATATATTTCTTGAGTCAGGATTAAAAATCTCTTAACAACAAGAGGTTTATTTTTTTAAAGAGACGGGCTATAATTAATTTATGAAAAAATCTCCTAACATCAGTAAGGAGATGTTAATTTCAGAGATTGTGGAAAAATATCCAGAAACTATATCTTTATTTTTGAATTGGGGGCTGCACTGTGTGGGATGCTCTTTTGCTAAAGAAGAAACAATTGAAGAAGCAACAAGAGTTCATCAAATTGACTTAGGTAAATTAATTAGCGATCTTAATAAAGCAATCAGAAAATGAAAAAAATCTATCTTTTTGCAGTTTCTTTTTTAATCGGAATAGCACTTCTTGCTGTTGTTATTAAATTTGTTGGCTGGGGTGAAATAAGAAAATCCCTATTAATATTTACTGGTTTCAGGGGATTGATTATTTTTCTGTTAACTTTACTTTGGACGCTAATTATTAATTGGAAATGGAAGGAGATATTAAAAACCAGAGGAGAAAACATTGCCTTTTTTGATCTCTTTAAATCTTTTCTTGCCGGATTTTCGGTCTTGTATCTTCTTCCTACCTTTGTATTAGGAGGTGAATTTTTGCGAGGCTATATTCTAAAAAAGAAATACTCTGTTTCTTGGTCAAAAGGAATGGCCTCGGTATTTATCGACAGGATTATTGATTGGACTACCAATTTGGCAATCGTTTTTTTGGGTATGAGCTTTTTTCTTTTTAAGACCGGTATCTTACCAAAAAAAATCGCTATAGCCGTGGGATTCACTTTTTTCTTATGGCTCATTTTTATGTTATTTTTCTATACCATGGCTTTCAGAAAAGAAAGCATAGCCAAATTACTTTTAAAAATTTTCAGCTTAGGAAATATAAAAATCGGTCTCTTAGATATGGAAAAAGAGATGTTTGAATTTTTCAACATTAGAAAGATTAGTTTTTGGAAGATATTGGGGATAGCCTTACTGGAAGAAGTGGTTCTTCTTTTGCGTATTTACACATTGCTTATTTTTTTAGGTAAAAAAATTGGTTTTCTTGTGACATTGTCCATTAGTGGTTTCTATTACTTATCAACGATGATTCCTATTCCTGCTTCTCTGGGGATTCAGGATGGTGTTCAGGCCTTTGCCTTTGGTGCGCTTGGGTTGGGAGCTGGAGTTGGCACTGCCTTTACCTTAATAATCAGGACAGCTGAATTACTGATTGCTTTGATAGGGATAGCATTTTTATTCCGTCTCGGAATAAAAATATTTGAGGATGCTTTATTCAAAGAAGATAACAGAGAAATTGCTGAGTAAAATATGTTTTTCAAAAACAATCAAACGAGCTGGGCCCGTATTCTTATTTTGATAATAATATCCTCACTGATTGGTGGGGGCGTTTTAATTTACTCAAGAAAAGCAATTAATGAATTGGCGTCAATTGATAATTTCCCCAAAATAGACATAGTGAGTAATAAAAATAAATCTCATAAACCAGCGGTTTATCTTAAATTATTTGACGATATAAAAACAGAAATGATTGCAAAAGAAAACGATTTCCTAGAAATTAATTTACCAGAAATGAAGGTAAGAATTTTTAAAAAGGGCGTTTTAGAAAAAGAAGTTCCGGTTGTAAAAAGAGGAGACATTCAGGAATGGGGAGGTTCAACAGCCGGATTGTACAAAATAATGTCTGGAAATAAACTTAGTTTTTCAATAGTCGCTAATGTCTATATGCCTTATGCTCTCAGGTATTACGGAAAATATTATATCCATGGCGAGCCCTATTATCCTAGCGGAGAAAAAACTCAATACGATATTTCCGGAGGTTGTATTAGTTTGAAAGACGAAGATGCAAAAACAGTTTACGAATTATCAGAAATAAATATGCCAGTTGTGGTCATAGACAAAGAAAGAGACGGCTACGAATACGAAACTAAAAAAGAAACTGATTTCCCAGAAATTTCAGCCCCGAGTTATTTAGTGGCTGATTTAGATTCGGGTTTTGTTTTTTCTGAAAAAGATTCAAAGACTCAATATCCCTTGGCCTCTTTGACAAAATTGATGACAGCAACTGTGGTCGCCGAAAATGTAGACTTGAAAAAATCAATTACAATCTTAAAACAGATGTGTGATGCTGGTTATGGGGAAACTAAGGGGTTGGAGGCCGGTAAAAGTTTCGGGGCGGTAGAATTGTTTTATCCTCTTTTAATAGAATCATCTAACGACGCAGCCGAAGCTCTTAGTTATTTTTTGGGCAGATCAAAAACCATTAGATTAATGAATGAAAAAGCAAAATCAATTTTGATGGAAAATACTAATTTTGTTGATCCTTCGGGGTTTGAGCCGGAAAATGTTTCTACTGCCAGAGATTTATTTTATTTGGCAAGATACGTTTTAAATGTCCGGCCGCTTTTTCTAGAAATTTCCAAGGGCAAAGAAGTTTTGAGTTTCGGGGAAGTTAATTTTGATATTAAAGAATTCTGGAATAAAAATATTTTTATTAATGACCCGACTTTTGTCGGCGGAAAAACCGGCTATACCAAACCTGCAAAACAAACTGCCTTGTTTATTTTCCGCTTCGTGGATAAAAATAATATAGGACGCAATATTGTCATTACTCTTTTGGGCTCTGATAACATTGAGACAGATGCCCAAAAGATTTATATCTGGCTTCAAAATAATTACTTTAATATAATTTAGTAAAGTATCTTAATTCTATTAACAAATAAAAATATGGCAGATGAAATTCAAAATAAGATTCAAGAGGTTGAGAGAAAAATCGATAGAGTTGAAAGCATGTTTTATGATATTAAGTCGCTTTTAGAGAGCCTGAAAAATGACTTAATAAATCTGAAATATGCAGTTGAAGACTTAAATAAGAAAGAAGGCTAAGAAAAATGGAAATAAAAACAGCTATTGCTGAATTAAAAAAGAACTCTGACCCTAAAGATAGGGAAGGAATGGCTCGATTTGGTATTAATCCAAAATATGCCCTGGGAGTGAGAATTCCGGTTTTGAGGAATTTGGCAAAGAAAATAGGAAAGAATCATAAATTAGCTCAGGAGCTTTGGAAAACGAAAATTCATGAAGCCAGAATTTTGGCTGGCATGATTGATAATCCAAAGGAAGTGACAGAAAAACAAATCGAAGAATGGGTTAAAGAATTTAACTCCTGGGACTTATGCGATCAGTGCTGCATGAATCTTTTTGATAAAACTTCCATTGTTTGGAGAAAAGCGATTGAATGGCCGAGAAGAAAAGAAGAATTTGTAAGAAGAGCAGGATTTGCTTTGATGGCTTGTCTGGCTTGTCATGACAAAAAAGCTAAAGACGAAGATTATTTGAAATTATTTCCGGTTATTAAAAAATATTCTGCTGATGAAAGAAACTTTGTCAGAAAAGCGGTTAATTGGGCTTTGCGTCAAATCGGAAAGAGAAATAAAAACTTGAACAAAGAAGCAATTAAGTTGGCAAGAGAAATTCAGAAAATTGATTCTAAAACTGCCAAATGGATTGCGAATGATGCGATAAGAGAATTGAGTAGTAAAAGTTTTAAATAGTGGTATCAAAAAATCGCCAATCAGGCGGTTTTTTGATAGAATAAGAGAATGAAATTCTCAATAAGGACAAAAGGGTTTAACGATATAATTGATATAACCGATAAGGTTTCAGAAGTCGTTAGAAAATCAAAAATAGAAGATGGAATTTGTTTAATTTCTTGCCCGGGTTCAACCATTGGTTTGACGACAATTGAGAATGATCCAAATCTTCTGGAAGATTTTAGAGAATTTTTAGAGAAACTTGTACCATCGAACAAAAGTTATCATCACGATAAAACCTGGGGCGATAACAATGGCTCGGCGCACTTAAAATCGTCAATAATTAAACCTTTCCTAGTCGTTCCAATTGAGAGAAATGAATTAATCTTAGGTCAGTGGCAGCAAGTCATATTAATAGACTTTGACAATAGGCCCAGAGAAAGAGAAATATTAATAAAAATAATATCCGCAAAAGAAACATGGTCAACATTAACAAAGTTATTAAAATTTTAATTACCTCTGATTTTTTTCTTCAGGCTGGTTGGGGACTAAGCGGTCCTATCTTTGCTATCTTCTTGACCAAGCAAATTCAGGGAGGAAACTTAGAAATGGTAGGATTTATTGCCGCAACTTATTGGATAACAAAATCGATTATCCAACCTTTTATAGCCCATCAGTTGGATAAAAATCACGGTGAAAAAGATGACTTCCAATTTTTAATTATAGGAATGTATGTGGCAAATTTAGTGCCTTTAGGTTACGCTTTTTCTTCTCAGCCCTGGCATATTTATACTTTGGAATTTATAAGAGCTTTGGCTATGGCTTGTGTGGTTCCGACCTGGGCAGCGATTTTCACCAGACATATAGACAAGGGGAGGGAAGCATTTTCTTGGAGCTTAGAAAGCACGGGTATTGGGATTGCTGCCGGAATCGCCGGCGCTCTCGGAGGAGCTATAGCCAGCAGCTCTTTAGGTTTTAAAGGAGTTTTTGTTCTGGTCAGTCTTTTCGGTTTAATAGCTTCTACCACCTTGCTTTTAATTCGTCCGAATATTTTTTTAAAAGACCATTTTGCACCAAGGGTGCCGCCGAGCGAAAAACCATTTTGAATATGAAAAACCAAGAAATAGCAAAACTATTTTATGATATAGCCGCTTACCTTGAAATGGAAGGAGTGGCTTTTAAGCCCCAGGCTTATGAAAAAGCGGCAATTGCTTTGGAAGCTTTAGAAGAAGACGTGGCAGATATCTATAAAAATGGAGGATTTAAGACCCTAAAAGAAATTTCGGGAGTAGGAGAAAGTATAGCCGAAAAAATTGAAGAATATTTAAAGACAGGAAGAATAAAATATTACGAAGAATTCAAAAAAAGATTGCCTATAAACCTAGATGAAATAATTCCAGTTGAAGGCATGGGTCCGAAAAGAGCAAAGATTCTTTATGAAAAACTGGGAATCAAAAACCTGGAAGAACTGGAAAAAGCAGCCAAAGCTCATAAAATCGCAAAGTTATTTAGTTTTGGCGAAAAAAGTGAAAAGAATATTTTGGATGCAATAGAATTTTTAAAAAGAGAAAAAGGAAGATTTTTATTAGGCGAAATTTTGCCAAAAGTAAAAGAATTTTCTCAAAAACTAAAAAGCCTAAAAGAGGTTGAAAGAATAGATGCTGTTGGTTCTATAAGAAGAATGAAAGAAACTATTGGCGACGTTGACTTTTTGATTATTTCTAAAAATCTAGAAGTTGTTATGGATTTTTTTGTTTCTTTGCCTGGAGTTGTAAAAATCTGGGGCAAAGGTAAAACTAAGGCATCAGTCAGGCTAAGAGAGGGTTTTGATATGGATATTCGGGTTTTGCCAAAAAAAGTATATGGTGCAGGTTTGCAATATTTTACTGGTTCCAAAGAACATAATATTGTTTTAAGAAAACTGGCGATTGATAAAGGTCTAAAACTTTCAGAATACGGATTATTTAAGGGTTCAAAAATAATTGCCAGTGAAAGCGAAGAAGGGATTTATAAGGCCCTGGGCCTTGAGTGGATACCACCGGAAATCAGAGAAGACCAAGGAGAAATTGAAGCAGCCCTTCGACAGGCTCAGGGTAAACCAAACGGGTTGCCACAATTAATCAATTACAATGATATAAAAGGTGATTTACATTGTCATACTAATTGGAGTAGGAAAGAATACCCGTCTATTATTGAGCTTGCTAAAAATTCTCAGAAAATGGGATATCAATATGTGGGCATTGCCGATCATACTAAATTCTTACATATTGAAAATGGGCTAGACGAAAAAAAGTTGATCCTGCGCAATAAAGCGATTGATAAAATAAATAAAAGATTAAAAGGATTCAGAATATTAAAAGGGTGCGAGGCAAATATTTTAAATGACGGCTCGATAGACATCAAAGACGATGTTTTGGCCCAGCTTGATTTTGTGATTGCCGGAGTTCATTCCACTTTCAAAATGCCTAAAGAGAAAATGACCGAAAGAATGATAAAAGCGATGGAAAACCCAAATGTTGATATTATTTCTCATCCAACAGGAAGATTAATCAAAAGAAGAGACGAGTATCAAATTGATCTTGATAAAATCTTAAGAGTGGCAAAGGAAACGGGAACGATTTTAGAAATCAATTCTTATCCCGAAAGACTGGACTTAAAGGACACAAACATAAAAAAAGCAAAAGAAGCTGGAGTAAAAATGGTAATTAATACCGATTCTCATCATATTGACCAAATGAGATTTATCGAGTATGGAGTTGCTCAAGCTAGAAGGGGGTGGGCAGAGAGAAGTGATATAATTAATACCCAGTCGTTAGAAAAATTATTAAAAATTTTTAAATAATGGGAAAAAACAATTTTGTTTTTAGAGAGGCAAATATAAAAGATTTAGAAAGCATCCTAGAACTTCATCTGAAATTATTTAAAAAAGAATATGAAGAGTTTGATAAAATCATTAATTTAAGTTGGACATATAGCGATGGGAAAAAATATTTTAGAGGGAGAATCACTAAAAAAGACGGATTTTCAGAAGTAATAGAATATAAAAATAAAATAATCGGATATTTGTGCGGAGGAAGGAGAAAAAGATTGCCTTTTTGGAAAAAAGCTCAATATGCCGAGATAGAAAGCTTCTTTTTAGAAAAGAAATTTAGAAATAAGGGTTTGGGATCTAAATTGTTAAGTGATTTTATAAATTGGTGCAAGGGAAAACGAATTGATTATACTTTTATATCTGCTTCAGCCAAAAATTTACCCGCCATAAATTTGTATAAAAAATTCGGATTTCATAGCAGAGATTGTCAGCTAATTTTGAAGTTAAATAATATTTAGAAATGCCAGTTCAAAAATCAGCCGGAGCAGTAATTTTTAGAAGAGGAAGGGGTAAGATTTATTACCTTCTTTTGAATTACGCTGCTATTGGCAAAGTTGAAAAAACCTATTGGGGATTTTCAAAAGGTCATATTGAAAAAGGAGAAAAAGGAATAGACGCGATAATTAGAGAAATCAAAGAAGAAACAGGCATTAAACGCCTTAAATTTATAAAAGGCTTTAAAGAAACAGAAAGGTATTCTTTCAGATACAAACGAAAGAACTTCTTTAAGACAGTTTTTTATTTATTAGCCGAAACTAAAACGAAAGAAATAAAAATTTCTTTTGAGCATCTGGGATATGAATGGCTGCCCTATAAAGAAGCTTTGGAAAAACTGAGTTTTAAAAATGCTAAAAAAATTCTTAAAAAAGCAAACGACTTCCTTTCAAAACAAGGTTTATAAAGTAGTAAGTGAAATCCCTAAAGGAAAGGTTTTAACTTATAAAAAAGTGGCCAGCTTAGCTGGAAGCCCTCGGGCTTGGCGAGCAGCAGCGAATGTTTTAAATAAAAACAGAAATCCAAAAATTCCTTGTTATAGAGTTATAAGAAGTGATGGAAAAATCGGCGGTTACAATCGCGGTATAAAAAATAAAATCGCCTTGCTTAGAAAAGAAGGCGTTTTTATTAAAACCTAACCTAGATTTTTATCCTTTTGCAATAGAGACTATTTTGCTGAAAATTTCGGGATGATTTTGTGCTAATTGGGATAAAACTTTTCGGTCAATCCCAATTTTATTTTTCTTTAATCCGTTAATAAAACGGCTATAGGAAATCCCTCTTTCTCTACAGGCAGCATTAATTTGAATTTGCCAGAGGTTTCTGAACTCTCTTTTTTTTCTTCTTCTGTCTTTGTAGGCATGCATCCAAGCGCGGTAAACTGCTTGCTTTGCTGCCCGATATTTTGCTTGTCGTCCGTATTTAAAACCCTTGGTATATTTTAGTAAATGCTTCCTTCTTTTTAAAGACGTTTTTCCACCCTTGACTCTAACCATAGATTAACCTTTTTATTTTTTTAGCTTCATTTTTAGCGACAACAACCCATTTCCTGCTTTTTCTAACTTTTTCTCCAGTTTTTTTCGCTCGGTAATGATTAAGACCGGTAGCTCTTCTTAAGATTTTACCGGTTTTGGTAAATTTAAAACGTTTTAAAATTGATTTTCTGGTTTTCATACTTCGATAGACTCAGTATGACCTTGAATTTATTGAAAGGTCATTTTTTCGATATAATTGTTGTTAACCCTCTGAAGTCTTTTTTTATATCACTTTCTAATCTGATAGGCACCTTTTTGTTTAGAATTTCAAGAAACTGATTTATCTTTCCTTTGGCCATATCTCTAAATGCTTTTTCTCTCCCCCGTAAAATCATTTCTATTCTGACTTTATCTCCTTTTTTCAAAAATTTTTCCGCCTGGTTAATTTTAGTTTCTGTATCGTGCATCGAGGTGGCTATTCTAAGTCTTAAGCCCTTTACCTCACTAGTTTTTGCTTTAGCCGATTTTTCTTTTTTTTGCAGAGAATAAAGATATTTTCCATATTCTCCGATTTTGCACACGGGTGGTTCAACTTTTTCAGTAACCTGAATTAAATCTAAATTGCGCTCCTGTGCCATGCGGAGCGCCTCCTCCAGAGAAACAATCCCTACCTGTTTTCCAGTTTCGTCAATAAGTCTGACTTCTCTAGCTCTTATTTGATTGTTGATAAATATTCTATTCAATTTTGACTGTGGAGATGGCGAGTTCTGCCCTCGCGTCTGAAAGTTTTTCTAAAATAATTCTACAAGCTTAGTCTGTTTTTTTCAAGCACTGGATTGAAAACAGACAAAATTCCAGTGCTTTTTATCTCTTTCTTTTGATAGTTTCCCGAGATAAAGAAACTACCTATCTCGATTTATAACACCTAGCTTTAGCTATCGAGAGTCCCTAAAGTAGATGGCATTAAGCGTATGCTAATGCGGGCTGTTGAAATAAATTAGCGTTTATTTCTTTGCTGGAAGTTTTATGAGTTTCTAGCAAACTCAGCCTGCATATTTTAAAAATAACTCTCATCGATTCTTTTTTCATCCCCTTCCTTTTAGAGTTCTCTCAATTTCTCTTTCTATCACCCGTTTTTTTATTGACTCTCTTTTATCAAATTTTCTCTTTCCTCTGACGATCGCGAATTCCAGCTTTATTTTACCTCTTATAGTATATACTTTCAAAGGCACTAATGTCAATCCTTTTTGCTTGGTTTTGCCAAGCAAATATTTTATTTCCGATTTTTTCAGAAGGATTTTCCGGGATCTTTCGGGATCATAGCTTGAGCCTATATTTCTTGGTTGATAAGGAGGAATATTAGCCCCGATCCAAAAAACTTCTTCATCTTTCAAAACCACATAACTTCCGGCTAAATTTACTCCATTTGTTTTGAGTGATTTTACTTCCTGGCCATTCAAAATTATTCCGGCTTCAAACTTTTCCAGAATTTCGTAGTTAAAATACACCTTTTTGTTCTCAGCTAAAACTGGCATTATTTAATTTTAGCAGAAAATGGAGTAAACTAGAATTGCAAAGGTTAGATAATTAATAAATAAAAGATAAAATTATGGACACTCAAAAACTAATTTATAAATGCAGTATTTGTGGTCACATTGTTGAGGTTTTACACCCGGGGGTGGGCCAGTTGGTTTGCTGCGGCAAACCAATGGAAGCTCTAAAAGAAAAAACCCAAGACATCGGCTTGGAAAAGCATGTTCCAGTGATTGAGAAAACCGCAAGTGGAGTAAAGGTGAAAGTTGGTTCAATTCCTCATCCGATGGAAGAAAAACATTATATTGAGTGGATAGAGATAATCGCTGATGGCAGGTATTGCCGTAAATTTTTAAAGCCAGGAGATAAACCGGAAGCAGAGTTTGAAGTTAAGGCGGAAAAAATCACGGCTAGAGAATATTGTAGCATTCACGGTTTGTGGAAGTCTATCTAATTCAATATGAGCGTATTCAATTCCAAAATTCTGGCGATAATTCTGATTTTACTCGGAGAGATGATAACAATTTATGCCGAAATGCTTTTGGCCAGGAATAATTTTTCCAACCCGCCATCTTTTTTAAAAGTATTCTGGCTGCCATTTTTAATAATGGTGCTAGGTGGCACTCTTTTGATAACCGGATATTTTACGGGATTTGGCGTTTTTAAAAATATTTGGATTGTCAGCGTTATTTCTATAACTTCTATTCTGATTATTGAACCTACACTTGCTTTTACAATTTTTCACCAATTACCAACAAAAGGAGCGACTTCAGGTTTTATTTTTGGAGCTCTAGGTTTTATACTAGCTTTGTTAGTTAAATAATTTTTTAAAAAATTATGCCTGAGGATAAATTCTCAATTCTTAGAACGAAAACGCTGCAACACGAGGAATTTCATCGCTCGAGAATAATGTTCTGTATTGTTGAGGGAGAAGTTAAGATAGGTCCGGTGGGGTCAAATGAATGCCATTTGGATTGGTTTAAAAAAGAGAAGGGTGGATTACCAGAACAGAGGAAGACGCGGAAGAATTTTTGAATACGCACGTCAGAGGGTTTTACTTAAAATCAGAAAACCAGCTGCATTGCTACAGGGGTGTTGGATTTGGTTTTAATGAAGATGTCATCAAGGAAATAAAAACATACCTCCCGAAATTGAAAAAAGCCTTTAATTTAAACGATAGCTCAAGGATTTGTTTTGGCCCAAAAGACAGCCCGCTTGAAGGTGTCAAATGGCCAAGATTTTGCGCGGGAACGCTAAGAGAATTGCTTGATTCGTAAATATCTCAAACTGGCAGTAAAAATCAATTCACTGCTTTTTTATTTGACATTATTTGATTAATCTCTTATATCTAAAATAGATCATTCAAAGGAGAATAAAAAAATGAAAAGACCAAAAGTGAAGTTCGGACTATATCTCATATTTGTTTTCGCTGCAATTCTGTGCTTTTTTGCTTCTAGCGTAGTAACGCTTTCTATCTTTGAAACCGGATCAATTAAAGATACTATAGCCTTGGGCTTCTTTCTGACAGGTGCATGCTTTTTTGTAAAATTTGCTTTCGAATGTAAAGAAATGGAATTTTCTTTAGACAAGGATAAGAATCTGAATTTGAATCCAAGTTGATACCACCTGTTTCTTAAAAGCGACTCAAATGAGCCGCATTTTTTATTGTAAAAACAAAAAAGGTTTATCTCTTCGGATAAACCACTTAGAAAAAGAAAAAAGGAATTATTAATGAGCTAAGATTTTTTCCAGAATCTCTCGAGCGCACTCTTTATGTCTTCTGGGTTGACGCCAATTTGTTCTGCTAGTTGGGAGTATATGGCTTCTTCATCTATCTTTTCTCCTTTGTCATCAGTTTCTCTTATTATTCTGACAAATTGGATGTTAAGTGTTGCGGGACCGCCAAACTCGTTTATTATGTTTTCCGGACTTTTAGACGTTTCGATTGCCTCCCAATTATAAAATATTAACAAATAATAATCTTTTTGTCAATCATGACAGTTAAATTATAACTATTTTTTTGTCTCAAAATAAGCTAAAATGAGAGTAATGATAAGAGAAGAAATTAAAAAATTATTTCAAAAGGCGATAAAAAAACTTCAGAAGGAAAAAAAATTTCCGAGATTTGAGCTACCGAAGATAAAAATTGAATATCCAGCAATGGAAATTTATGGTGATCGTTCAACAAATGTTGCGATGCAGATTGCGAAGAGTTTAAAGAAAAACCCAATAGAAATCGCAGACATACTAAAATCAAAAACAGAAGATCAAAAATCAAAAATTATCGAACGAATAAAGATTGCAAAACCGGGGTTTATTAATTTTTCTTTTTCAAAAGAATATCTGCAACAGGAAGTAAAAGAAATTCTAAAACAAGGAGAAAAATTTGGACAGCTAAAAATTGGAAAAAACAAAAAAGTCCAAGTCGAGTTTATTTCAGCTAATCCGACCGGCCCTTTAACCGTGGGGAACGCCAGAGGCGGGCCTTTTGGCGACGTTTTGGGAAATGTCTTGGAAAAAGCCGGATTTAAAGTAGAAAAAGCCTACTATATAAATGATTATGGAATGCAGATTTTAACTTTAGGCCACTCGGTTTTAAAAGACAGCGAGGCGAAATACAGAGGAGATTATATTGATGATTTAGCTAAAAAAATCAAAATAGAGGATCCATATAAAGCTGGCGAGAAAGCGGCAGAAATTATTGTCAGAATGATTAAAATGACAACTGGTCAAATGGGAATTAAATATGACGAGTGGATTTCAGAAAAGAAACTTCATAAATTAAGAGCAGTTGAAAAAGTTTTGGAATTTCTAAAGAAAAAAAATTTTGTTTATGAAAAAGAAGGCGCTTTCTGGTTTAAATCGTTAAGGTTCGGAGATGAAAGAGATAGGGTAGTGGTAAAAAGCGATGGCTGGAAAACTTATCTTGCCGGCGATATTGCTCTTCATCAATACAAATTCAAAAACAAAAAATTTGCTAAAGTTATTGATATTTGGGGCGCTGATCATCATGGCGATGTACCTGGGCTACAGGCCGGAGTTTCAGCTCTGGGTTTTAAAGGAAAATTAGATATTATTCTTTTGCAGTTTGTCACCCTTTTTGAAAAAGGCAAAGAAATAAAAATGTCAAAAAGACTTGGCACTTTCGTAACTATGGATGAATTAATTGATATGGTTGGGGTTGATGCAGTCAGGTTTTTCTTTCTCCAAAAATCAGCCGACACTCATTTAAACTTTGATTTAGAATTAGCCAAAGAACAATCAGAAAAAAATCCAGTCTACTATATACAATATGCCAATGCGAGAATGCATAGCATTCTAGCAAAATCAAAAATCAAAAATCAAAAATCAAAAATCAACCTTAAATTATTAAATCATCCTTCCGAATTAAATCTAATAAAACAATTGATTAGATTTCCGGAAATTATTGAAGATACAGCCAAGGATTATCAGGTTCAGAGAATTCCCCAGTATGGATTAGAGTTAGCTACTGCTTTTCACAGATTTTATCGTGACTGTAGAATTCTTTCAGATGATAAAGAATTAACCAAGGTTCGTTTGGCTTTACTTTCAGCGACTAAAATTGTTCTGAAAAACACTTTAGATTTAATGGGCATTTCTGTTCCAGAAAAAATGTAAGCCTCAATACGAACGAGAACTGACCCCGTCAATTTTAGGACCCATCAAAAGCAGGAAATATTTATTGATTTAGTATTTTAATTTTTAAATTATTTGATGTATAATTATTTAACATGGCTATTATATTCATTACTCAAGGTAAAACTAACTGGAAATATATATACATTATTGCTATTTTAGCTTTGATGGTGGTTATAGAAAGTTTTCTTCTGCTTAAAAGGATCTAAAAAAGTGCTTAGTCAATATTTTGGGCGAGAATTCGCCCTTTTTGTTTTGCTCAAAACGAGCTAAAATGATATTCTAAAAATATGGAGATAAACTTCGCAAAAAATGAAGAAGAAATATTGAAATTCTGGAAGGAGAATAAAATTTTTGAAAAAAGCATTCTTCAACGGAAAAAAACCAAAAACTTTGTGTTTTACGACGGCCCGATAACAGTTAATGCCAAACCAGGAATTCATCACGTTTTAGCTAGAATTTTTAAAGACATAATTCCACGATATAAAACCATGCGAGGTTTTCGTGTTGAGCGGAAAAATGGATGGGACACTCACGGCCTCCCGGTTGAGCTTGAAGTAGAAAAAAACCTGGGATTTAAAACAAAAAAAGATATTGAACGATATGGCATAGCCAAATTTAACAAAGCTTGCAAAGAGAACGTTCAAAAAAATATACCATTCTTTAGAGATCTAACTGAAAAAATTGGCTACTGGGTGGATGTAGATAATTCCTACATTACCTATAAAACAGAATATATTGAGACTCTTTGGTATATCTTAAAGAAAGTTTGGGAAAAAGGATTGCTGTATAAAGATTATAAAGTTGTTCCGTATTGTCCGAGATGCGGAACAAGTCTTTCCAGTCATGAGGTAGCCCAGGGTTATAAAAAGACAAAAGAGCCGGCGATATATGTGAAGTTTAAGGTAAAAAACCAAGATGCTTATTTTTTGGTTTGGACAACGACGCCCTGGACTTTGCCTGGTAATGTCGCAATTGCTGTCAATCCTAACTTTGCTTATGTTAAAACAAAAATTGGGCAGGAAATATTAATTTTAGCTAAAGAGAGATTAAGTGTTTTAGGTGAAGAATATAAAGTCCTAGAAGAATTTAAGGGAAAAGAAATTTTAGGCCTTGAATATGAGCCACTCTTTAACTTTTCCAAGCCCGAAAAAAAAGCTTATTTTGTTATTTCGGGAGATTTCGTTTCTTTGGAAGACGGAACGGGTTTGGTTCATATAGCTCCGGCTTTTGGAGAAGACGATATGATAGCTGGTAAGAAAAATGATTTGCCTATAATTTTAAATGTAGATGAAGAAGGAAAATTTAAAAAAGAGGTTAATGGTTGGGCTGGAATGTTTGTGAAAGATGCCGACCCTTTAATTATTGAAAATTTGAAAATAAGAAACATCCTTTTTAAAGAAGAATTATACGAACATGACTACCCTTATTGTTGGAGATGTAAATCAGCACTTTTGTACTACGCTAAAGAAAGCTGGTGGATTAAAATGACTACTTTGAGAGATGATTTAATTAGGAGCAATCAAAAAATCAACTGGATTCCCGGTCATTTAAAGGAAGGAAGATTTGGAGAGTGGTTAAGAGAAGTAAAGGACTGGGCGATTTCTAGGGAAAGATACTGGGGGACGCCTTTGCCACTTTGGAAATGTAAAAAATGTGGAAAGTTTGAAGCTATAGGAAGTAAAAAAGATTTAATTTCCCAAAAATTTAGCAAAAATAAGTATTTAATTTTAAGGCACGGCAAGACGATTCTTCAAGTGAAGAAAACGCAAAGCCTCTATGATTGGCCTGGGCTCTCTTCTTTCCCATTGATTAAAACAGAAGAAGAAAGGATAGGAAAATTAGCTAAAAAACTAAAGAAAGAAAAAATTGACATAATTTATTCTTCAGATACCCTAAGAGCTAAACAGACTGCTGAGATAGTATCCAGAGAACTAGGTTTAAAAGTCAATTTTGATTCTCGGCTTCGGGATATAAACTTAGGAATTTATCAAGGTCGGAAAAGAGAAAAATATTATAAAGATTTTTCGGTAAGTTTAGGAAGATTCAACAAAAGAATTCCAAAAGGAGAGAGTTGGCTAGATATTAAAAAAAGAATGGTTGATTTCATAAAGGATATTGATGAAAAATTCCAAAATAAGAAAATTTTAATTGTTAGCCACGGAGATCCTCTCTGGCTTTTAGAAGGAGAGCTCTCTGGGCTGACGAGTGAAGAATTATTAATAGCTAGAAAAAAAATAATAGAGCCGGGAGAATTAAGAAAAATCGAAGCCAAATTTTTGCCATATAACGATGATGGCGAACTAGATTTCCACCGGCCTTATATTGATGAGGTAAAATTTTACTGCCAAAACTGTGGCGGATTAATGAGGCGGGAAAAAGAAGTTATTGATGTCTGGTTTGATTCTGGGGCAATGCCTTTCGCCCAGTATCACTGGCCGTTTGAGCAAAAAAATAAAAATCTGCCGCCAGAACTTTTTCCAGCCGAATATATTTCCGAAGCTATTGACCAGACCAGAGGGTGGTTTTATACTTTATTAGCCATTTCAACGCTTCTTGGTTTTGACTCTCCTTATAAAAACGTAGTTTGCTTAGGACACGTTTTGGACGAGAAAGGAGAAAAAATGTCGAAATCAAAAGGAAACATAGCTGATCCTTGGCGACTGGTTCAGAAATACGGCGCCGATGCGATTAGGTGGTATTTTTTTACTGTCAATCAGCCGAGTGATTCGAAGTTGTTTTCAGAGAGAGAGGTCGGGGACTCTTTAAAGAGATTCCTTCTGACTTATTGGAATTGTTGGACGTTTTTTGATACTTATGCAGAAAGGCCTAAAAAATCACAACCTTTTTTTGGCAAATGCGTTATTGATAAATGGATTGTATCCAGAATGCAGAGTTTGATTTCAGAAGTGACTAGAAACTTAGATAATTATGATATAGTTAGTGCGGCAAGAATTATTGAACAATTCACCATAGAAGATTTATCGCAATGGTATATAAGAAGATCGAGAAGAAGATTTCAAAAGCCGGAGAATAAGAAAGAACTAAAGGAGGCATCATCCACCCTACGTTATGTTTTATTAAATTTGAGTAAATTAACTGCGCCGTTTATTCCTTTTTTGAGTGAATTTATATATAGAAGTCTGGAAAACAAAAAAAGCGTTCAGTTGGAAGACTGGCCAGAAATTAATAAAAAATTAAGCGATGAAAAATTAGAAGATAAAATGAAAAGGGTGCGCGAGATAGTTAGTTTAGGCTTAAAAGAGAGAATAAAATTGGGCATCAAAGTGCGGCAGCCTCTATTGGAATTAGCTGTCGGGAGCTCAGCTGACGAATTAGATTCGGAATTTAAGGATTTGATAAAAGAAGAAGTTAATGTCAAAAATATAAAATACGAAGTTAATTTGAAAGATGAGGTTAAGTTAAATAACAGAATAACCCCGGAACTTAAAGAAGAATTTATATTAAGAGAAACTATCCGGCAAATTCAGGAGATGAGAAAAGAATTGAGACTTAGGCCAGAAAACAAGATTTCGGTACAGTATTTTGGGTCAGATAGATTAAACAATGTCTTAGAAAAAAACAAGCTGTCTCTTTTAAGAGAAGCAAGAATAAAAGATATTAAATTAGTTAATAATCCTGAAAAATTTTTGGGCATGAAAAAAGAAATAAAAGTCGACCAAGAAAAAATATTTTTAGGGATTAAAAAGATTTAAAATGCCTGCTCCTATTTTTGACAAAAAACCGGAAGTGGAAAGAGAAGGATTTAGAGAAGCTTTAAGGAAAAAGATAAGAGGAATTCGGACGCCAACGCTTTCCTTTCAAGAAAAAACACAGCTTGAAAGAAAAATATTTGGAAGTAGCTTTACCAAAAGAATATCGCAGGAAGATTATGGTAAAGCTCTAGAAAAGATGGAGAGGACAAAATTTAGGGCTCTATCTGACGCAGATAGGTCAAAAACCGAAGGTATGGTTAGATATCTAAAGAGAATCGGAGAAATAAAAAGCTTGAGAAATCCACCTCAAGTAAAAAAAGAAGAAAAAAAAGATATCTCGGCATTTCAAGGAAAGCCATATTTGAAAAGGTCAGAAGTGAGGCAGTGGTTAAAGAGAGACGAAGCCTGGAAGATTACTAAAATGCCATCTAAAGATAGGCCGAAACTAGAGAAAAAATTATTTGATCCTAAAAGATTTGGGATTTTTGTTGGCCAAAGAGAGGCAAAAATAGTCTCCAAAGACTTTGAGAATTTTCCGACTAGGGTTAAAACAAGATATGGAATTCAAGGCAGAGGAGAAAGGGTCAGAACATCCAAGTTATTAAAAAAATTTTTAGGAAAGTAAATTTAGATGTTCATTCATTACCGAACCCTGGGATTAATTCTGAAAAAAGAAGATCGGGGAGAAACCGACAGGTTGTTTGTTTTTTTTACAAGAGATTTTGGAAAGATTGAAATTTTGGCTAAAGCTGAAAGAAAAATTCAATCAAAATTAAGGGTAGGTCTTGAGATTTTTAACTTAGCTGATGTTGAATTTATCCAGGGAAAAACATACAAGACTTTGACGGATATTTATTTGATAGAAAGCTTTAGAAATATTAAGCAGGATTTAGGGAGACTGAAGACCGCTTATAAGATAGGCGAAGTTCTAGACAAACTAGTTAAGGGCGAAGAAGAGGACAAAGAGATTTGGCGATTAAGTATAGATAGTTTTAAAAAATTAGACAGCCCCGCATTTTTAAAAGATAACTATTTTTTAATCTACTACTTTTTTATCTGGAATCTATTTTCGATATTAGGCTACACGCCCGAAATCTATAGTTGTTCAATCTGTCAAAAAAAATTGTATCCCGGCAAGCTTTATTTTTCTCCCTCAGAAGGTGGAGTAATTTGCAGCACCTGTTCCGGCAAAATTAAAAAATTTAAGCTGGTTAACGACAGTTTTATCAAGATTTTAAGGATTATTCTTAAAAAAGACTGGTCGACTTTAAAAAAATTAAAATTTGATGAGACTCAAAAGAAATTACTTAAGGATGTCTCAATTTTTTATCTGTCTTTTGTGACTGAACAGGATTAATTATTTAAGACTAAATAGTGAATTTTTTTACTACTAAGGTATAATTAAAAAGCATGAGGAGAAAATTCTTATTTTTTATAATAATTTTATTTATCGCTCTGTTAGGAGTTGGTTATTGGTATTACCAGAAAAATATGTACTCCAGAGAGGATTTAAAAGTAGAAATCTTGGGAAAAGATGAAGCAGACCTGGCTGAAGAGATTGAATATATAGTCAAATACAAAAATAACGGTAATTTCAGGCTTGAACAGCCGACTCTTGTTTTTGAATATCCGAAAAATTCAGTGGCGGAAGGAGAAAAAATTTTAAGAAAAGAGATAAAGCTAGATGATATATATCCAGGAGAAGAAAAAACCGTTTCTTTCAAAGCCAGACTTTTTGGCCAAGAGGGTGAGGCGAAAGTGGCTAAAGCCCAGATATCCTACAATCCCAAAAATATAAAGTCTACTTACACGTCTGATACGACCTTCACTACTTTGATAAAAAGCGTCCCCATAACCTTTGAATTTGATCTGCCTTCAAAAATAGAGCCAGGAAAGGAAATTGACTTCAGGTTAAATTATTTTTCTAATGTAGACTACCCTCTTTCTAATTTAGGAATAAAAGCTCAATATCCTGCTGATTTTGAATTTTCAGATTCACAACCAGAAGCTCTCGGAAAAACTGACTGGAATGTAGACCTTCTGAACAGGGCCCAGGGCGGTAGAATTGAAATTACGGGAGTACTAAATGGAAATGTGGGAGAATCGAAAATTTTTACTGCCCAAATTGGCATGTGGCAAGACGGAGAATTCATTTTGCTGAAAGAAACTAGCCGGGGAATAGTGATGGGTCGATCTTCCTTATATATTGTTCAGGAGATAAATAATAACCCAAAATACATTGCCAATCCCGGCGACCTTTTGGATTATCAAATCAGTTTTAAAAATATCGGAGATAAGCCAGCCGAGAATATATTAATGTATGTTAATCTGGACGGAGACGCTTTGGACTTTGACAGCGTCAAAGTCCAATCCGGCACTTTTCAAAAAGAAGGAAAAAGGATTATATGGGACTACACCATGGTTTCGGATTTAAAGGATCTTTTGCCGACCGAAGAAGGAAAGGTAGAATTTTGGATAAAAGTTAAAGATGATTTGCCTCCCGATTTAAAAAATCCAGTCATAAAAGATACAGTTTATTTGGATAATTTAAGTGAAGATTTTTCAACCAAAATTAATTCAAAACTGGAATTTTCCCAAAAAGGTTATTATCAGGATGATTTTTTTGGAAATTCAGGACCTCTTCCTCCAAAGGTTGGACAGACTACGACTTATACGATAATGTGGCAGGTTAAGAATTACTACAACGATTTAAAAAACGTAAAAATCAGAGCAACTTTACCAGACTGGATGAGATTAACTGGGGAGATAATGCCAAAAGATTCCAAATTCTCTTTTGACTCTGCCTCAAAAGAGATTCTCTGGGACCTGGGAGATTTAGCTGCTGGTTCGGGAGTCTCAAATATAGCTCCCACTGTTGCTTTTCAGGTGGCTTTCACTCCTACTTTGTCCCAAAGAGGGCAAACACCTAATATTATCAGTGAAGCTAAAATAACAGCCGATGATACTTGGACCGAGTCTGCAATAGAGAAAACTTCCCCGGCAATAAACACAACTTTGCCAGATGATCCAAGCATGAGCCAGGGGATGGGAATAGTTCAATAAAATTTTTTAAATTTTTTGTTTTTTTATTTTATGGAATTAATGGATAAAATCATATCTTTATCTAAAAGGCGAGGGTTTGTTTTTCAGTCCTCGGAAATTTATGGTGGTTTTGGTTCCTGCTATGATTTTGGGCCTCTAGGGGTGGAAATGAAAAACAATATTAAAAAATCCTGGTGGGATGAGATGACCAAACTCCACGATAATATTGTGGGATTAGATGCTTCTATTTTAATGTCCCCGGAAGTTTGGAAGGCCTCGGGCCATTTAACTGCCGGATTTTCTGATTTATTAGTGGAATGCAAAAAGTGCCATAAAAGATTTAAAGGCGACGAATTGAAAAAAGATTCAAAAACTGAATGCCCAGAATGCGGAGGAAAGCTGACTGAATCCAAGTTATTTAATTTGATGATGAAAACTTTTGTTGGGCCGGTTGAAGAAACAGCCAGCCCTGTTTACTTAAGGGCTGAAACTTGTCAGGGTATTTACGTTAACTTTTCTAATGTTCTTGATTCAACGAGACTAAAAATTCCTTTCGGGATTTGCCAAATTGGAAAAGCTTTTAGAAATGAAATAAATCCCGGGAACTTTCTTTACAGGATTCGGGAGTTTGAACAGATGGAACTTCAGTGGTTTTGCCATCCAAAAGAGGCCGATAAATTTTTTAAGTACTGGAAAGAAGAAAGATTAAAATGGTACGAAAAACTCGGACTCAAAAAAGAAAATTTAAGGATGGTTGAGATTCCAAAGGAAAAAAGAGCCCATTATGCCAAAAGACAGGTTGACATTGAATACAAATTTCCTTTTGGCTGGAGGGAAATAGAAGGAATTCATAATCGAGGTGATTGGGATTTGTCTAATCATTCAAAGTATTCCGGAAAAGATTTGAAATATTTTAATGAAGCATCAAAAGAAAAATATTTCCCTCATATTATTGAGACCTCAGTAGGAGTTGAAAGAAGTTTCCTGGCATTTTTAATTGATGCTTATCAAGAGATTTCTGGCGGTAGGACCTCTACAACCGAATCTAAAAAAGAGGTCGAAGTTTTGCTAAAACTTCATAGGTCTTTAGCTCCAGTTAAAGTTGCAGTTTTTCCTTTAGTAAAAAATAAAGAAGAACTAGTAAAAAAAGCAAAAGAAGTTTATAAGCTATTAAAACAATATTTTACTTGCCAGTATGATGAAGTTAGCTCAATTGGAAGGCGCTATCGAAGACAAGATGAAATCGGAACAGTTTTCTCTATAACTGTTGATTTTCAAAGTCTAGAAGATAATACCGTTACTCTGAGAGATAGGGACACGATGGAGCAGGAAAGAATAAAAATTGAAGATTTAAGCAAGACCATAAGAGAGAAATTTGAGTAAAATTAATATCTAATGAAGTTGGCGCGCCCCCGCGGGGGCGCGCTTTTTGTTTTCCTAAAATTCGAATATAATGAATAAAGAATCAAATTTTATGTTTCAGAAAACAGTTTTGAAAAATGGCTTGAGGATAATTACCTTACCTATGAAAAATACTGAGGCGGTGACGGTTTTGGTTTTGGTCGGTACGGGTTCAAAATATGAAAAAAAAGAAACGAACGGGATTTCCCATTTTTTGGAACATCTTTATTTCAAGGGTACGAAGAAAAGACCAACTCCTCTAGCGGTGGCCGAAACTCTGGATAGGGTTGGCGGGATTTACAATGCCTTTACTGGAGATGACTATACTGGTTATTTCGCCAAAGTTTCTTATTCCAGACTAGATTTGGCTCTAGATTGGGTTTCTGATATCTTCTTAAATTCAATCTTGCCGGAAAAGGAAATAGAAAAAGAAAGAGGAGTGATTACAGAAGAAATAAATATGACTCTAGATAATCCCATGTCTTATGTCCAGGAATTATGGTCAGAGCTGCTTTACGGAAATCAGCCGGCCGGCTGGCCGATAGCCGGAACTAAAGAAAATATTAAAGAAATATCAAGGCAGGATTTGCTTCAATACCGGACGGATCAGTACGTGGCTAAAAATACCATAGTTGCAGTTGCCGGAAAAATAGATTCAAAGAGTATTATTGAGGAAATCGAAAAAATCTTTTCAAAAATTAGCACCTCAAAGCCATCGGTAAAACAAAAATTGATTGAGAAACAACAAAAACCAGAATTGCTTTTTCATTATAAAGAGACGGATCAGTCGCACATTTGTTTTGGTGTCAGATCGTATAATATTTTCCATCCTTTAAAATACACCCAGGAATTATTGGCCTTAATCTTAGGAGGGATGATGAGCTCTCGGTTATTTGTGGAAGTAAGAGGAAAATTGGGACTGGCTTACTATATCAGTTCTGACGCAATAGCTAATGCCGATTCAGGTTATTTAGTCACTCAAGCCGGGGTAGATAATAAAAAAATTGAAAAAGCAGTCTCGGTGATTTTAAAAGAATACAAAAGAATCGCAAAAGATAAGGTTTCGGAAGATGAACTACAAAAAGCAAAAGATTATTTTAAGGGGAAAATGTCATTACTTCTGGAATCTTCGGATCAACAGGCGGTTTTCTGCACAATGCAAGAAATCATCGAAAAGAAAATTATGACACCCGAAGAAATATTCTCGGAAATCGATAAGGTCTCTCGGGATGATATTCTAAAGTTAGCAAAAGACATTTTCAGACCAGATAAACTGAATCTAGCCGTAATCGGACCCTTTAAAGACAAGGATAAATTCAAAAAAATAGTTAAGCTATAAATTTTAAAATAACCATGGAGCAAAAAAATGTTTTAGATGTGTCTTGGGAAACAATTTTTAAGATTTCAATTACAGTTGTTTCTCTTTACCTTATTTATTTGGTTCGCAATGTTTTAGTTTGGTTTATTTTTGCCGTGATAATATCGGTTCTGCTTGACCCATTATTTGATTTCCTCAAAAAAAAGAAAGTTCCCAGAATAGTCTCGGTTCTCGTAGTCTATCTTTTAATATTCGGCGTTCTTTCCCTTGTAATTTACTTAGCTGTTCCGTTATTTGTTTCTGAAATCCGGCAATTTGCCCAGAATTTTCCTGGATATTTTGAAAAAATTGCGCCACCTTTAAGAACATTGGGGTTCAAAGCTTTTCAAGATGCCGAAAATTTCATTGCTTTTTTAAGTAATAATCTGGAGAGTATCGCGACCAATATTTTTAGGGCTGCTTCAGCTATTTTCGGTGGAGTTTTATCAACCTTTTTTGTTATCTCTTTGGCCATCTTTTTATCTTTGGAAGATAAACCGATTGAAAGAACCTTAATGATAATTTTCCCGAAAAAATATGAAGCCTATATTCTAGATTTATGGAAGAGGTGCCGTGACAGGGTTTCGGGCTGGTTTTTATCAAGAGTAATCGGTGCTTTCTTTGTCGGTTTTTTAGCTTATCTTTCCCTTCTTATTTTCAAAACAAAATACCCACTAATTTTAGGTTTCTTTGCCGGAATATTAGACATTGTTCCGGTTATAGGTCCTATTTTTGCTGGTGTTTTGATATTTTTAGTGGTTTCCCTTAATGGCCTTGCCAGTGGTCTTTTCGTTCTGGCTGCTTTTATCTTGATTCAGCAGATCGAGAACAATATAATTCTTCCTTTTTTGACAAAGAAATTCGCCGATCTCTCGCCAGTCTGGGTACTTTTAGGTCTGACTATCGGAGGAATTCTTTGGGGAGTCTGGGGAGCAATTTTGGCTGTTCCGCTTTTTGGGATTTTGTCTGAATTTGGCAGAGATTTCCTAAAAAAAAGAAAAGAAGAAGCAGAAATAATCTAAAATATGTCAACTCTTTTCATTATTGCCACTCCGATTGGCAATCTCTCAGATTTTGGCTTCAGATCTTTGGAAACATTAAAAAATGTTGATTTGATTTTATGCGAAGATACGCGGGTGACAAAAAAATTGCTTGACCACTATAAAATTGAAAAACCTCTCTTAAGCTATCACCAGCACAGTAAGCTCCAAAAAATAAATTATATTCTTGAACTTCTACATAGTGGTAAAAATTTAGCATTGGTTTCCGATGCAGGCACTCCTGGAATTTCTGATCCTGGAAACTTGCTTATAAAAGAAGCATCTGATAAATTAAGTGGCGAGATTAATATTATACCCATACCCGGCCCTTCGGCGGTAGTAACCGCAGCCAGCATTTCCGGGTTTCCGATGGACAGATTTTCGTTCTTAGGATTTCCGCCGCAAAAAAGAAAAAGGCAGAAGTTTTTTAAAGAAGTGATTGAATCTAAATACCCGGTAATTTTTTACGAATCGCCGTATCGGATTATTAAAACTTTGAATGAATTAAGAATTATGAATCAAGAATTAAGAATAGTGGTGGCGAGGGAACTGACAAAAAAATTTGAGACAATTTATCGAGGAAATATTGAAGAAGTTCTTCAAAAAATTGAAAATGACAAAATATTAGGAGAGTTTGTGGTGGTAGTCCAAAATAAAAAAGCGCAAAATGCGCCTGATGTTTCTGAATAGTTTGAAAAGAGCAAAAAAAATGAGGTGAGGTATCTCGCCTCAAAGGGACGCAGTAGCGTCAATTTTTCCTAACCCAGGGGGTTTTACGTGATATCTCTGTCCATCCTAAGTCACGCCCCACCTTCATTTAATATTTTATATTTCATTGAATAACGTGTCAATTAAGAATAAAAAATTTTATATAACAACTAGTATCGCTTATACAAATGCGCCTCCGCACATAGGTTTTGCTTTGGAATTGATTCAAGCGGATGTTTTGGCCCGTTATCACCGGCTTTTAGGTGAGGATGTTTTTTTCCTGACTGGAACTGATGAGCACGGGTTTAAAATAGCTGAAGCAGCGGAGAAGGAAGGCAAAAAACCGGAAGTATTCGTTGAAGAAATTTCAGGAAAATTTGAAGAATTAGCTGCTGTTTTAAATATTTCAAATAATAATTTTATAAGGACCACTGATGAGAAAAGGCACTGGCCGGTTGTCAGGGAAGTTTGGAAGAAATTGGAAGAAAAAGAGGATCTTTATAAAAAAGATTATGAGGGTTGGTATTGCAAGGGTTGCGAAGCTTTTATCACAGAAAGGAAAGAAGATAAAGGATTTTGTCTAACTCACCGTAATATAAAACCGGAACTTGTCCACGAAAAAAACTGGTTTTTTAAACTCTCTAGATATCAAGACAAAATTAGAGAAAAAATAGAAAGCGATGAGTTAAAAATTATACCAGAGACTCGTAAGAATGAAGTTTTGGGAATATTAAATCAGGAATGGACAGAATTTGTAGAAGGTAAACAAATTAGAAAAAAAGGATTGGAGGATATAAGTTTTTCTCGGTTAAGAGAAAAATTGAAATGGGGAATCCCAGTTCCAGGCGATGAAGAAAACCAGACAATTTATGTCTGGGCCGACGCTTTAACAAATTATATTTCAGCACTTGGTTATCCCAAATCCAAAGAATTCAAAAAGTATTGGCCAGCTAATGTTCATTGCATTGGAAAAGATATCTTGAAATTTCATTCCTTAATTTGGCCGGCAATACTCTTGTCTTTAGGTTTAGAATTGCCAAAAACTATTTTTGTACACGGATTTATTACTGCTAACGGCCAGAAGATGTCAAAAAGTTTGGGCAATGTTATTGACCCTTTTGAATTAGTTAAAAAATATGGCGTTGACGCCGTTAGATATTTTCTATTGAGAGAAATTCCTTCTGCTGAAGATGGTGATTTTACTTATGAGAAGTTTGAGAAAAGATATAATGCTGATTTGGCAAAAGGGCTAGGCAATTTACTGGCAAGGACATTAACTTTGGCAAAAAAATTCAATATAAAAAAAGTAAATTCTTCTCGAGCCAATATAAATTCTTTTATCGATGATCCAAGAGAAAAATATAATAGAGCATTACCATCATTTAAATTTAATGATGCTTTAGCTGCAATTTGGGAGATAATTGGAGAATTGGATAAATATATTGATAAAGAGGAGCCGTGGAAAGGCGGCAAAAAATCTGAAGAGGTCGTTTCTAATTCACTTTTAGTTTTGAAGGAAATTGCGAAACTTCTACGGCCTTTTTTACCGCAGACTTCGGAGAAAATTTTAAAACAATTAGAAACCGAAAAATCCGAAATATTATTCCCGATTAAAAAATTAAAATGACAGCTTTATTTATTGGCAGATTTCAACCTTTTCATAATGGCCACTTAAAAGCAATTAAGTGGATTTTAAAAAAGGAAAAGCAAATTTTGATTATAGTTGGCAGTAGTCAAAAATCTTGCACAGAAAATAACCCCTTTTCTTTTATTGAAAGAAAAGAAATGATAAAAAAATCACTTCACGATGAAAATATCAGGAATTTTAAAATTTATTCGGTACCAGATTATAAAGATGACAAATGGTGGGCGGAAAAGATTTTAAAAATAACTAATGCGAAAGGAATAGTTTTTACTTGCAATCCCTGGACGACGAGATGTTTTAAAAAAACAGGAGTTAAGGTTAAAACGCACCCAATATTTTTCCACGGTCTTTCTGCCACAAAAATAAGGAAAAAAATAGCAAAAGGCGAGAATTGGAAAAATCTTGTCCCAAAAGCTGTTTTTGAATTTTTAAGTAAAATTAGTAAAGGAAGAATAATTAAGTGTTTAAATAGAAATGCTGATTGATACTCATGCTCATCTGAATTTCAACGTTTTTAAAGATGATACCGACGAAGTAATTCGTCGGTCTTTAGATGGTTCGATGGGCTCACCACAAGTGTGGATGATTAATGTGGGGTCGCACTACACGGCTTCAAGAAAAGCAGTAGAGATCGCAGAAAATTATCCCCAAGGAGTTTATGCTGCCATCGGTCTTCATCCGATAAACTTAGACACAGGGTTAGTAAGAATGAAAATAGACAATACAGAGGGAAGCCGTTTTGAAAGAGAATTTGATTACGAGAAATACAAAGAACTAGCTAAAAGCAAAAAAGTCGTGGCAATAGGTGAAATTGGTTTGGATTATTATTGGCGACCAAAAACTACGGCTAAAAAAGAATCATTCAAGCAAAAACAAAAAGATTTACTATTTAAAGAATTGGAGTTAGCTCAGGAGTTAAATCTGCCAGTTATTTTTCATTGTCGCATGGCTCATCCGGATTTGATTGAGATTTTTAAAAATGCAGTGTCAAAAATAAAAAAAGGCGGAGTTGTGCATTGTTTTACCGGGAATTGGCAAGAGGCAAAAGAATATATGAAAATGGGATTTTATCTCGGTTTTAACGGCATAATTTTCAAGCTTGATTTAAAAGAAGTAATAAAAAAGACTCCTTTGGAAAGAATCTTAGTTGAAACTGACTGTCCATATTTATCTCCGCCCGAATTCAAAAAAGAAAGAAACGAGCCGATTGCCGTAAAATACGTCGCCGAAGAAATTGCTAAGATCAAAAATTTAGATTACAAAGAAATAACCGAAATCACTACTCAAAATGCGAAAAAGCTATTTAAAATATAAACCCAGTAGGAGAGTTTTGGCAAAATTTTCCACTAGAAAATTTAATTTCGTGGAGCAAGCCAAAATTCCTCTACTGGGTAAAATTGCTATTATTGGCGGCGGAAGTTTAGCCGATTTAATTATTTTGAAAAAGGCTAAACTAAAGAATATTTCTACTCCTTATGGAAAAACTTTTTATTATTTAATAAAAAATTGCCCTATTATTTTGCGGCATGGACCAAAAAATAATATTCCTCCGCATAAAATTAATTATAAGGCTAATATTTCTACTCTTAAGAAACTAGGAGTAAAATTTATTTTTTCTTTCAATTCAGTAGGCTCTTTAAAGCTGAATTTGAAACCTGGAATATTTTTTCTCCCTTCAGATTATATAGATTTTTCAGACCCGATTACTTTTTATGATAAAAAATGTTATCACGTAACTCCAAAAATCTCCTTTGAATTAAGGAAAATTTCAGAAAAAATTTTGAACAAATTAAAAATAAAATTTAAAAAAGATGGAGTTTGTTTTAATACAATAGGCCCGCGATTGGAGACCAAAGCCGAAATAAAAATGATAAAAAATTTTGCTGATGTGATTGGTATGACTATGGCCAAAGAAGCGACTCTCGCAAATGAGTTGAATTTGAAATACGTTTCTTTATGCACAGTAGATAATTTTGCTAATGGTCTGGGTAAAACTTCTTTAGTTCAAGAAGAAATATCAAGAAATCAAAAAGAGGCAACAAAAAAGATTGAAAAAATAATTAAAGAAATTCTAAAATTAAAAATCTAATATGAATTCGGTTTTAATTAAGAATGTAATTTTAAACGGGAAAACGAAAGATATTTTCATTGAAGGAAACAGAATAAAAAGGATTGGTAAAAATATAAATTTGCGAGCTAAAGAAAAGATCGATGGAAAGGAAGAAAAGGCAATTTTACCAGGATTGATAAATTGCCATACCCATGCCGCAATGACTCTTTTTCGTGGATACGGAGATGATTTGCCATTGAAAGAATGGTTAGAAAACAAAATTTGGCCTCTGGAAAAGAAAATGGACGGAGAAGATGCCTATTGGGGTACAAAATTGGCGATTTTGGAAATGATAAAAACGGGGACTACAACTTTTAATGATATGTATTGGTGGGAAAACTGGTCTATTGAGGCAGTAGAAGAGATGGGCATTCGGGCAGTAATCGGGTTGGTTCTTTTAGACTTCTCGCCGATTGGAAGCAAGAAAAATCTGGAGAGATACTGGAGTATTTTTAAAAAGAGAAAACTTAAAAACATTACTTTTTCAATTGCTCCCCACGCAATCTATACTGTTTCCAGAGAAAACTTAATTTGGGCGAAAAATTTTGCCAAGAAAAACAACTTAATTTTACATACCCATTTATCCGAGACAGAAAAAGAAGCAAAAGATTGCTTGGAAAAATACAAAATGAGACCAGTTGAGTATTTGGAAAAAATCGGCTTTTTGGGAAACAATTGCGTCTTAGCTCATTCAATTTGGTTAAGTGATAACGAGATTAAGATTCTCGGAAGTAAAAAATGCAATGCAGTCTATAATCCTTGTTCAAATATGAAACTAGCTTCAGGTATTTTTCCTTATCAAAAATTAAAAAAGGCTGGGACAAATATTGTTTTAGGTACAGACGGAGCAGCTTCCAATAATAGCTTAGATATGTTTTCGGAGATGAAATTCGCCTCTCTTTTACAAAGAGTGAACCAAAAAGATCCTACTTTAATACCAGTTCAAGAAATTTTTGAAACTGCAACAAAAAATGGAGCTAAAGCTTTGAAAATAAACGCTGGAGAAATAAAAGTTGGCAAATTAGCCGATTTAATTTTGATTGATTTAAATAATGTTTCTTTTAAGCCCGGCCATAATTTTGTTTCAGATGCTGTCTATTCCGCATCAGGAGATTATGTTTCTGATTTAATCTGTAACGGTAAAATATTAATGCGAGACAAAAAAGTTAAAGACGAGGAAAAAATTAAAAAAGAGGCAACTAAAAGAGCAAAAAGATTGATAAAATTTTAAAAACTTGGTAAAAATAAGGGTTCTTTCCAAAGTCAATATAAGAGTGAGGTAGATGGCGCCAAAACGAATAAAGAACCAATATGCTGATCGTTGTATGCTTAAAGGAAGGTGTGGGGGTTGACTTTAATTCAAAATTGAATAGAATAAAACCGGCTCTTTAAAAGCTAGCATACTCGCTAGACTTAATGACAGAGCGCGAGCTAACGTAATGGCGAGAAATACAGGAAGTGCGCGAGCTAAAACAAAAGCAAGATTTAGTACAAGGGCGCGAGTTAACTATTAAGCGAGACCTATGTAAGGCGCGCGACCTAGTAGAACCGCAAGACTTAGTAGGGGTACGCGATGAAGCTGGTGAATCCATAAGAAATTTTATTTCCATTGGGCTCACCGGCTATTTTTATTTGAAACACTTCCAGTACTTTTTGAGAATATTTTTTAACTCTTTTATTATTTCTTTTGTTTCGTTCAGCCGAGTGTCTTTTTGAGGCAGCCCCTCTTTTTTTATTTTAATTGGTAATCCTAAGAGGCCGGTAATTAAATTTGTCCAGGCAAAAGGCAGAATTTCTTTATTATAGCCAGAAGCGATTAAATCAATTTCTTTTCCTTGGCAGACTTCGTCTGCCAGTTTTTTGACATTTTCGCCTATCATATAAAATCCTTCCAAACTCAATCCAAGATTAGTTAGTGTATCTTTATAATAAGGATCAGAGCCGCCGTATCTTATAACCACTTCCGGCTTAAACTCTTTTGCCAAAGGAAAAATTATTTCTTCAAAACAATACTTATAAGAATCATCGCTAGTGCCAGGCAAGAGAGGGATATTTACAGTAAACCCTTGGCCTTTGTTTTTTCCAATTTCGTTCAGAAATCCGGTTCCGGGATACAAAGTCGCTGGGTCTTGGTGAAGGTCAATAAATAAAGTTCTATTCTCTTTTTCCAAAGCTTCAGCCACGCCGTTTCCGGCATGGGCATCGGTATCCAAAATTAAAATTCTTTTTATTCCCCGATTTAGCAGATTTTTAACGCAAATTACCACATCATTATAAGTACAAAAACCTTCGCCATAATTCCATTTGGCATGATGAAGGCCTCCGCCGACTCCGATTGCCTTTTTGAATTTACCCTCCAAGACCAGTTCTCCGGCTAATAGAGAAGTGCCAGCTATAATTCTGGCAGGTTTATCAATTCCTTTTGGCAAGTATCCTGTTTCGTAGTCAATATTGTCGCTGGAAATATAGTCTGAAATATTAGGCAAAATAACGCCTTTTGAAGCTTTTTCGATTGCATCAATGTAGTCTTTACTATGAGCTAATTCCAGAATTTTATCCGAAACTGCTTCAGGTTTAATCACTTCAAAATAATCTTCAAAATCTTTCACATTTTTTTTAAGAAAATCCATAAAAACTAAAAACCTCTTTCCGTTAAAAGGATGGGTTTTCCCGAAATGGTAATTATTTATTTCCGGATTATAAACTAAAGCAGTTTTCATTATATCATTATATCATTTTAGGCAGATTTTCTTTTGACAAAAAATTATTAAGATGATAAACCAATAAAGGAGGTGAAAGAATTGGTAAAAATAAAGGCATTCTTTTTGTTCGTTAAGATTAATAATGCGGAAAAAATGATTACAGCATCGATTGATGGAAAATGTAAAGAGGATACATGGCAAAGTCATTATGGCCCAGCAAGTGATTCTGTGGAGCTTCATACTAATACCCTTCGTGCATTCGAGGAAAGCTTGAATAGTCTTGAAGAATACTTTGGGCCTATTATATCTGTTGTTAAGACAGATAAGATAATAACCGGTGAAATGCTTGAAGAAGTAATAACATACACGTTCCTTATCTTTTGCTCTATTAAAAAATAAATAACCCTCTTTGTTCTTTCTTAGGTGTCAATCAAAAAGGCACTTTTTTATTAAGTTCGAAAATTATATTTTATGTGATAGAATAAGAAAATATGGTATACGATCCGGAGAAAATAGAGAAAAAATGGCAAAAAGTGTGGGAAGAGAGTGGTTTATTTCAGGCTAAAGACTTTTCCAAGAAGAAGAAATTTTATTGTTTGGATATGTTTCCTTATCCCTCAGCCGAAGGCCTGCACGTTGGCCACCCCAGAGGTTATTTGGCCACTGATATCATTTCTCATTTAATGAGAAGAAAAGGTTTTAATGTTTTGCACCCTATGGGCTGGGATGCTTTTGGTTTGCCAGCTGAAAATTATGCCATAAAAACCGGAGTCAATCCAACTATATCAACTAGAAATAATATTAAAAACTTCAAAAGACAGATAAAATCAACCGGTTTGAGTTACGACTGGTCAAGAGAGATAAAAACAACTGACCCCGAATACTACAAATGGACACAATGGATTTTCCTTTTACTTTATAAAATGGGTTTGGCCTATGAGGCTACTTTGCCTATTAATTTTTGCCCTTCTTGTAAAACTGGTTTAGCAAATGAAGAAGTGCTTGATGGCGAGTGTGAAAGATGTGGTACAAAAGTCATAAAAAAAGATTTAAGACAGTGGGTTTTAAAAATTACAGCTTATGCTGAAAAATTACTAAAGGGCCTGGATTTTCTTGATTGGCCGGAACGAATTAAAGAAATGCAGAGGAATTGGATAGGGAAGAGCGAAGGATGGGAGGTTAATTTTTCAATTCTCAATTCCCAAATATCAATTCCGGTTTTTACCACCCGGGTTGATACCATCTTTGGAGCTACTTATATCGTTTTAGCGCCAGAGCATCCCATAATTAAGAATCTAGAATCTAAAATTGAGAATTTAAGCAGTGTCAAGAAATATATTGAAGAAGCAAAAAATAAAGCAGACAGAGAAAGAATAAGCGAAGCAAAAGAAAAAACAGGGGTAGAATTAAAAGGGATAAAAGCTATTAATCCGGCAAACTCCAGAGAAATTTCAATTTTTATAGCTGACTATGTTTTACCTTATTACGGAACAGGTGCCGTCATGGCCGTTCCTTGTCATGACCAGCGGGATTTTGATTTTTCCAGGAGATATAATTTGCCGATGGTTGAAGTTATTGCGCCGCCTGAAAAAAATGGAAAATTAAAAAAAGAAGCATCTTCTAATTTTTCCAATGGAAGATTTGAATCTGCTTTTGAAGAAGAAGGTATTTTAATAAATTCCAGTCGATTTGTTGGAATGAACTCAGAGGAAGCCAGGACCGAAATTGGTGAGTGGTTGGCAAAAAATAACTTTGCCAAAAAAGCTAAATATTTCAAATTGAGAGACTGGATTTTTTCCAGACAAAGATATTGGGGCGAACCCATCCCAATCGTCCATTGCAAATCGTGCGGAGTAGTTCCGCTTTCAGAAAAAGACTTGCCTTTAAAGCTTCCGAGAGTTAAAAAATATCAGCCAACTGGTACCGGTGAGTCTCCTCTTGCTTCAATTAAAAGCTGGGTTAAGACAAAATGCCCAAAGTGCGGGGGTGAGGCAGAAAGAGAAACAAACACTATGCCTCAATGGGCAGGATCTTGCTGGTATTTTCTTAGATATCCTGATCCTCAAAACGATGATAAGATTTTTGAATCAAAGAAGGTGGGCTACTGGCTGCCAGTCGATCTTTATGTGGGCGGAGCAGAACACGCAGTTTTGCACTTATTATATGCCAGGTTCTGGACTGAAGTTTTATATGATGCTGGCTTAATAAAATTTAAAGAGCCGTTTTTAAAATTAAGAAACCAGGGTTTGATCTTAGCTCCGGACGGTCAAAAAATGTCAAAATCAAGGGGAAACGTCATCTCGCCCGACCCTCTTATTGAAAAATATGGCGCCGATGCCTTCAGATTATATGAAATGTTTATGGGTCCATTTAGCGACGCCATAACCTGGGACATAAAAGGAATAGTAGGTACGAGAAGGTTTTTGGATAAAGCTTGGAAGTTATTCGAGGTAAAGCGAGAAATTATTTCTGCTAAAGAAGATAAGGATTTAGACAGATTAGTTCATAAAACGATAAAAAAAGTCACTGATGATATTTTGAATTTCAGATTTAACACCGCTGTTTCTAATTTAATGATTTTAGTGAATGGTTTTCAGAATAAAAATTATGGAGTCTGGCATTTAAAAACATTACTTTTGCTTTTATCACCATTTGCTCCCCATGTTTCCGAAGAACTCTGGCAAAGCCATTTTGCTAGGATTAGAAAATCAAATTTTGAAATTAAAAATTCCATTCACAGCCAAGCTTGGCCCAAGTATGATTCGCAATTAGCAAAAGAAGAGATTATAACTTTAGTAATTCAAATCAATGGTAAGGTCAGGGATAAAATGGAAGTTACGGCTGATGTCTCCGAAGAAAAAGCAAAAGAATTGGCGCTTTCTCGAGAAAAAATCCAGAAGTGGATATATAAAGAAAAAATACAAAAAGTCATTTTCATTCCCGGAAAATTAATTAATATAGTAGTAAAATAAATTATGATTTATTTGGTTTCGCACAAAAATCCAGATACAGATTCGATCGTTTCTTCGTTAGTGATGAAATGTTTTTTGGAAAAGAGTGGACAAAAAGTTAAAGTTTGCCGAATAGGCAAAGTAAACAAAGAAACGACCTATATTTTGAATTATTTGAAAGAAAAAGCACCGGCTTTAATAAAAAATGTTGCCGGGAAAAAATTATTCTTAGTTGATCACAATGAGATTGAGCACGGCGGAAAAGGAATGGAAAAAGCAGAAATTATCGGAATTTTAGACCACCATCGTTTGGGCGGGATAGAAACAGTGTTTCCTATTTTTTCTAGAACGGAACCCCTTGGTTCAACTTCGACTCTAGTTTTTAAAGTGTTTAAAGAAAAAGGTTTAACCCTCCAAAAAAAACAGGCAGTCTTGCTTTTAGCTGGTATAATTTCCGATACTTTAAAATTCATATCGCCGACTACCACAAATGAGGATAAAAAATTTGCCAAGGAACTAGAAAAAATTTCTGGTGAGAATATTAATAAATTAGCTAAAGAAATGTTCAAGGCGAGGTTTGACGTTTCTGGAACTAATCTAAAGGATTTATTGACTAAAGATTACAAAGAATTTAAATTGGGGAAAACTGTGGTGGGAATTGCGGTTTGGGAAACGCCAAGTCCTCAAGGAATATTGGGAAGAAAGACAAAGATTATAGAAGGGCTTAAAAAAATAAAAAAACAAAGGAAGATTGATTTAATTTATTTTGGAACACTGGATATTTTTAAAAAAGAATGTAAGTTATTTTTAATTAGTGAAAAAGAAAGAAGAATCGCAGAAAAAGCTTTCGGTAAAAAAGAAAAAGATAATATAATTTATTTGCCGGGCGTAATTTCAAGAAAAAAACAGATTGTTCCAAAATTTGCTAAAGTTTTGGGGACGTAAAAGTTTTTCGCTAAAGCCCTGGCGGCCGCGGCCGCCAGGGCTTTCCTTTTTAATAAATAAAAGATAAAATAATAAATCATATTATGTGTGGTATTGTCGGCTACATAGGAAAAAATACGGATATTAAAATCGGACTGGAAGCCTTAAAAAGATTAGAATACCGAGGATACGACTCGGCTGGTTTGGCTTTTATTAGTCAAGATAAAAAAGAAATTTTTTACATAAAATCTACTGGGAGAATTGACAATTTAGAAAAGAAAATCAGGGAATCTAAAATTAAGCTAGCGGGTACTCCTTCAATTTTTCACACCAGATGGGCGACGCATGGGGGAGTAACCGACGAAAACGCTCATCCTCTTTTTGATTGTCAGAAAAACATCTCTTTAGTTCACAACGGTATTATTGAAAATTACCGGGAATTAAAAAAGGGGTTGATAAAAGAAGGCCACAAGTTTAGTTCGGAAACTGACACCGAAGTTTTGTGCCACTTGATTGAGAAGTTTTTTAAGGGTAACTTGGAAGAGGCCGTTAGAAAGAGCCTGAGATTAGTAAGAGGAACTTACGGTTTGGCCGTGATTTCCAAAAAAGACCCAAATAAAATTGTGGTGGCTAGAAATTCCAGTCCGCTGGTTCTGGCTTTAAATGGACAGGGAGGGATTGTCGCTTCTGATCCGGCTGCCCTAATTTCTTTTTCCAAGAAAGTAGTTTTTCTTGACGACGGAGAAATCGCAGTAATAAGGTCTGACGATTTTTCAATTTTCGATTTGGATAGACAATTAAAAGAGAAAGAAGAAGTTTTGCTTGACTGGTCAGTTGAAAAGGCTCAAAAAGGCGGGTATCCGCATTTCATGTTAAAAGAAATTATGGAGCAACCCGAAAGCTTGAGAGATTCCCAAAGAGGGAGACTCATCCCGGAAGAAGGGATGGCAAAACTTGGTGGTCTGGAAAGCGTGAAGGAAAAACTAAGAAATATTAAAAGGTTGGTTATTGTTGCCTGTGGAACTGCTTATCACGCCGGATTAATAGGTGAATATATGTTAGAAGAGTATGCCGGAATTCCGGTGGAGGTCGAGATGGCTTCTGAATTTCGTTATAAAAAACCAGTTCTAGATAAGGACACGGCAGTTTTGGCAATTTCTCAATCTGGAGAAACATTAGATACTTTTGCAGCCATAAAAGAAGTAAAAGAAAAAGGAATTTTAACTCTCGGAATTGTAAACAGCGTTGGTTCGACTATTGCCAGAGAAACCGATGCCGGTGTTTATAATCACGCCGGCCCTGAAATAGGCGTTGCTTCAACAAAGGCTTTTACTTCCCAAATTGAGGTTTTAGCACTTTGGACTTTGTTTTTAGGCAGACAGAGAGATATGTCTTTGGTGATGGGTCAAAGAATCGCAAAAGAAATTTCACTAATACCGGGTTTAGTGAAAGAAGTTTTAAAAACAGCCTTAGAAATTGAAAAATTAGCTAAAAAATACAAAGATTATAACAATTTTTTATTTCTCGGTAGGAAGTATAATTTTCCAATTGCCTTGGAGGGTGCTCTCAAATTAAAAGAAATATCCTATATTCATTCCGAAGGTTACGGAGCAGGAGAGATGAAGCACGGTCCCATTGCCTTAATTAATGAAAATTTTCCGACCCTGGCTGTTTGTCCTTCTGATTCAGTTTATGATAAAATGATATCCAATATCGAAGAAATCAAGGCTAGAAGAGGAAAGATTATTGCTGTTGCAACTAAGGGAGACGAAAGGATTAAAGAATTGGCCGAAGACGTGATTTATATTCCAAAAACTTTAGAAATGTTAACTCCGATTTTAAGCATAATACCGCTTCAGCTATTTGCTTATTACGCAGGAGTTCAGAGAGGTTGTGATGTCGATAAGCCTCGCAACTTAGCTAAATCAGTAACAGTTGAATAAAAAATGTCAAAAGAATTTTCAATTCTAATCGGTGGAGCAGCTGGGGAAGGAACAAGAATGTCAGGTCAATTGATTGGTAAACTCTTGAATCAATATGGCTGGCGAATTTTTGTTTATGAAGATTACCAGTCTTTGATTACTGGCGGTCACAATTTTTCTATAATTCGAGCTTCCTCAGAAAGAATATCTGCTTCCACTCAAAAAATAGATTATTTAATTGCTTTAAATCAGGAGACTCTTCAAAAGCATAGAGGAAGATTAAAAGAAGGCGGAGTGATTATTTATAATTCAGACCAGATTAAGAATGAAAAAGGCGTAGGTATTGCTGCCCTAACAATCACAACTAAATTGGGCGGTAAGCCAATAATGAAAAACTCCTCATTGTTTGGAGCTTTGGCTAAATCTTTGGGAGTGGAGTGGCAGGCCGTTGAAGAAGTATTCAAGAAAGAGTTTGGAGAAAAAGCAGAACTAAACTTAAAAATCGCCAAAGCCGGTTTTGATCAGGCAACCACTAACAAAAAAATAGAAAAATTAAACCAAAAGCCCCTCTCTCTGATAACTGGTAATGAAGCTGTGGCTTTGGGCGCTCTAAAAGCTGGCCTTGAAGTCTATATTTCCTATCCCATGACCCCAGCCAGCAGTATTTTACATTATCTAGCTCAAGTCAAAAAAGATTTAAATAATATTATTGTCTTTCAGCCGGAAAATGAAATTGAGGTTATTAATGCCGCCATAGGTTCAGCATATGCTGGGAAACGAACGATGGTAGGGAGCTCAGGCGGTGGGTTCGCCTTGATGGTTGAAGCTTTAAGTTTAGCTGGCCAGAGCGAAACTCCGATAGTGGTGGTTGAGAGCCAAAGACCTGGCCCAGCCACCGGTCTTCCAACTTATACAGCCCAAGGAGATTTACTTTTTGTTTTATCGGCCGGTCACGGCGACTTTAAAAAATTCATAGTTGCTCCAGGAGATGCCGAAGAGGCTTTCTATTTGACGGGCTTAGCAATGAATACGGCCTGGAAATATCAAATGCCAGCCATAGTTCTAATCGACAAAGAAATCAGCGAAGATACTTTTAATTTGGACAAATCAATCGAGGGAAAGGTAGAAGAAAAAGGGGCACAACTTTGGGATAAAAAAGGAGAATACAAAAGATACTTAGATACTCCAAGCGGAATTTCTCCTTTAGCTTTTCCAGGAGAACCCGGAGCGGTAGTGAAAACAACTAGTTACGAACACGACGAGTCCGGGATTACAGCTGAAGAAAGTGAATCCGATATTAAGAAAATGCAAGATAAGAAATTAAGAAAGTATAAGGGCCTGGAAGACGAAATTAAAAATATGGAAACAGTCAAAATTTTTGGCAACAAAAATTCAGATAAAGCCCTGGTTGTTTTTGGCTCAAACAAAGGAGTGGCCGCAGAACTTGGAGAGGAATTAGGATTAAGAATTATTCAGCCTGTGGTTTTTCAACCATTTCCTAAAGAGAAAATGGAAAAAGCATTATCAGGAGTCAAAAAAATTTTCACAGTTGAAACTAATGCCACAGCTCAGTTATCTCAATTATTAAACTCTCAAGGAATAAAAGTGGCAGGCTCAATATTAAAATACACAGGTCGGCCGTTCTTTATTGAAGAGTTGAGAGAAGAAATAAATAAAAAACTAAGATGAACAAAACTAATTTAGATTTACTAACTAAAAATACCTGGTGTCCGGGTTGCGGAAACTTCGGAATTTTGCAGGCAATAAAAAATGCTATTTCTATTCTGGAACAAAAAGGAGTAAAAAAAGAAAATTTCGTTTTAACAACCGGCATCGGTTGTCATGCCAAAATCGTTGATTATATTAACATTAATACTTTTTATGGTTTGCATGGCAGGGCTTTGGCAGCAGCTGTTGGAATAAAAATCGGAAATCCAAATCTTAAAGTTTTAACTTCCTCGGGTGATGGCGATTCTTATAATGAGGGAATTTCTCATCTTGTTTACGCCGCGAAAAGAAACATAGATTTAGCAATGATGATACACAACAACAGGAATTTCGCCTTGACCACCGGCCAGTATTCTGCCACCAGCCCCAAAGGATTTAAAGGCAGATCAACACCAGAAGGCAGTCTCGAAACCGCTTTTAATCCTCTTGAATTGATGCTGGCTTCTGGAGCTACTTTTATTGCCAGAGGATACGCGGCAAAAATTGACCACTTAACAGATTTAATAGTTCAAGCAGTAGAGCACAAAGGTTTTTCTTTTATTGATATTTTAGATCCTTGCGTTGCCTGGTTTAATACTTATGAAGACTATAATAAAAGAGTTTATGAGTTAAAAGATGATGATTTATCTTCTAAAGAAGAAGCAATAAAAAGAATTTGGGAGTGGGATTATAATAACGGCGGTAAAATTCCTATCGGCGTTTTTTACAAGATCCAGAAACCGACTTTCGAGGAAGAGGTAAATCGGGGAGTGACGAAAATTCAAAATATCGACACTAAAATTAGAGAAATTTTAGAAAATAAAATCTAATCTTTTATGCAGGCGATAATCTTGGCAGCAGGTGAATGTTCGAGATGCTGGCCTTTAAATTCTAAACACAAGAGTCTCATTAAAATTATGGGAAAGCCTTTGATTTTGTATTTAGTCGAATCCCTAAAAAAAGAAAAGATAGAAGAGATAATAGTTATCCAAGGGAAAAATAAGGATATTGAGAAAGATTTAAAAAAATACAATATAAGAGGAATAAAATATGTTATTCAACCAAAATCTCTAGGAAGCGGAGAGGCGATTTTAAGAGCTGAGAAATTGGTAAAAGACAATTTTTTTGTTTTTAACGCTGAAAGAATAGATGCAAAGGAATACATAAAACCAATTTTAAAAAAGTTTGCAACATTAGATTATTCCGGAAAAAAGAAAGGCCGACTAATAATCTCAGCCGGTCCGACGAAAACTCCTTGGCTCTTCGGCATCCTAAAATTAAAAGGCGACAGAGTCTTAGATGTAGTAGAACAGCCAAAACCAGGAAAAGAGTTTTCCAATTTGAAGATAACCGGTGTTTATTTTCTGCCAAAAGAATTTTTCCCATATTTAAAAAGGGCCTCAATTAGTCAATACTCTCTTGAGAAGGCGCTGGCTAACTATGCAAAAGAAAAAGATGTGCGCATGGTAAAAACTGGAAAAGACACTTTTGCCTTAAAGTATCCTTGGGATTTGCTCGTGATTAAAAATTATATTTTTGATAATTTTTTGGAAAGAAAAATAGCTAAAAATACCAAGATTGGAAAAGATGTTTTGATTGAAGGAAAAGTTTTTATAAATGAAAATACAAAAATTTTTGAAAAGACAATAATAAAAGGCCCATGCTACATTGGTAAAAACTGTATTATCGGGAATCACACCTTGATTCGCGACCACACTAATTTAGAAGACAATAATTTAATTGGCGCAACGGCCGAAGTCACTCGCTCTGTTTTCCAGAGTGATTGCCAAATTCACTCCGGTTTTTTCGGAGATTCAATTTTCGGACCCCATTGTTTAATTGGAGCTGGCACAATAACAGGGAACGTCAGAATTGATAGGGGAAAAATAAAATCAATTGTAAAAGGAGAAAAGATTGATACTGGCTTAAATTCTTTTGGTTGCGTAATGGGGAAAAATGTCAGGACCGGAATTCACTGTTCCTTTATGCCCGGAGTTTTGATCGGTGAGAATTCGAGAATCGGCCCCAAAACTTTGGTAGCCGAAAACGTAAAAGAAAACTCTCTTTTTTATACTAAATTTCAAAAAATAATAAAAAAGAACATAAAAAAGAGCTAAGACTTGCAATTCTTTATACGGTTTGCTATAATAAAACTTGTCATCCTACTCAAGATCTTGATATTTTCGGGTCAAGGATGACGCTAAAACAGTCAAAAAAAGAAGGAAGAGACAGATGGCAACAGATATCACTGCCAAACCTAGAAGCGGAGTGCCGGCACTGACTAAAAATCCGCGAGAATTAGACAATGCGCATCTATATGCTTCCGATGTGCAACGAAGAATAGAAGAAGAGATAGCAAGGCCATAATATGCAAAGACTAAATTTTCTTCCCCTCCTTTTTTCCCAAAAGAAAGCTCTTTTCCAATAATCTTATTAATATAGGCAAGTCAATTTGCCTTTTGCCCGCCCAAGTCTTGCTTCGCAAAATTTAAGCGGGCTATTTTTTTATTTCCGAATCTGATATAATTAAAATGTTTTGAATGAAAAACTTATGAAATATGATGTCATAATTATTGGAGCTGGACCCGGAGGTCTGTTTGCCGCCCATAAGTTGGCCGGAAAAGCAAAAGTTGCCATTTTTGAAATGGGAAAAGAAATCGAAAAAAGAGTTTGTCCAAGTAATTCCCACGACAACCTTTGTTATAAATGTTCGCCCTGCAATATAACTTCAGGCATTGGGGGAGCGGGAGGATTATCAGACGGGAAACTTAATTTTATCCACCCCGATTATTTATCGAGTTACAGCGTTGGTGGAGACTTCGATTTTTTGGGAAAAGATTATTTAAGCCAAAAGATGGATGAAGTTGATAAGATATTTTCGGAAAATGGACCTTCTCAAAAACTGTACGGAAATGACAAGGAAGGGATCGGGCAATTATTAAGAAGAGCAAATAAGGTCGGAATAGAGTTTGTGCCCCTAAGACAAAAACATGTAGGTAGCGATGAACTGCCAAAAGTTATAAAAAACATTGAGCATTATTTAAAACAAAAAGGAGTTGAGATTTTTACCGAAGAAACAGTTTTAGATATCAATCCCCAGAAGAAACAAATAAAAACAAAAAAGGGCAGAGAGTTCCAATATGATTTTTTAATTATCGGTGTTGGCAGAGAAGGAGCAAAATTTCTTGAAAAGTGGACTGAGGAATATAATTTTTTGCAGCAAAACGGAGAAAAAGCAATAGATATCGGCGTGAGGGTTGAAGTTCCATCCTCGATAATGGAGGAAGTTACCTCGGTGGCTTATGACCCGAAGCTAAGAATCATAACTAAAAAACACGATGATTATTTGAGGACATTCTGTACTTGCCCTCAAGGATGGGTAATCAGAGAGAACTATGACGATTTCTGTCTGGTTAATGGCCACAGTAAAGCAAAAGAAAAGACAGATAACACTAATTTTGCCTTACTCGGTCATTATAGATTTACTGAACCATTCAAGTATCCTAATGAATGGGGAAGAGATTTAGCACGATTGACAACGAAACTTGGAGGAGAAAATGTTTTGATTCAAAGATTAAAGGACTTAAGACTAGGAAGAAGAAGCACTGAAAGCAGAATAACAAAAAATAAGCTAGTTTATCCAACTTTGAAGACCGCCATGCCAGGGGATATAACTCTGGCCTATCCAGGAAGATTGGTTGATGACATCGTTGATGCTCTGGATCAACTTGATAAATTTCTGCCAGGTGTGGCCGGAGATTCAACTCTGATTTACGCTCCGGAAATAAAATTTTACTCTCTGAAATTAAAAGTCGATGAAGGGATGAAGACAAACATTCCTTTTGTATACGCGATTGGAGATGGGGCGGGAATAAGTCGGGGAATAGTGGGGGCGGCAGTGACTGGTTTAGTGGCAGGAGAAAACATTATTTCTAATAATATCCCCACACCATAACGAGCATAAATTCTATTTTATACTTGGAAAGTAAATGCTCATTCGGTGTGGGAATTGACGTTTTAGAAATTAATTTCTATTATAAAAACAGAACCTTTCCAAAGAGGTGAGAAGGTATGAATGGTTTGGTATTGACTGGAGTTCCAATTTCAATTTGCAAGTGCGAAACGCCAGACTTTGAGATTATTTGGAAAACAAGAATGTGTGGAGACTGTCATAGACTCAGAAGGACTATTGATGTTGTTCTTTGCAACAAATGCGGTGGCAGAGTTCCGTCAGAAAAAATTCCAAAAGAAATTAAGGCGCAGGAACAAGACTGTGGCCATAAATCAGTAGATAGGGAATTCGAAAGCCTAAGAGGAGAATAATCACTACCTTAGAAGGTGTCAATTAGATTAGTTTGACACCTGTTTTTTTATTTAATTTAAAAGCGAGAGGTGCTAAAATGAGAAAATGAAAAATAAAACTCAGCAATATGTTATTGGTATTGATGGTGGAGGAACAAAAACAGAATTTGCCTTAGCTGATTCAAAAGGAAAAATCTTAAATTTAGTTAAGGGCAACTCTTCTAATCCTCGAAATATCGGAGTTAAAAAAGCAGTAGAGAATATTATTGAGGGAATAAAGAGAAGCAGAGGAAATAAAAAAGTGGATTTAATTTTTATTGGTTTACCAGCGATTGAAGAGGAATATAAATCGCAAAAAGGAATAATTAAAAAAGAAATTTTAAAAAGATTAAAAAATTTTAAAGGGAGATTAATAATTGAGAGTGATCAACTGGTTGCTTTTCGTTCAGGTACGCAGAAAAAAGATGGTATTGTTTTAATTTCTGGAACTGGTTGCGCTTCTCATGGCTGGCGAGGAAAAAGAGAAGTAAAAGTTTCGGGCTGGGGCTGGTTAGCTGACGAAGGTTCAGGTTTTTGGACGGGTCAGAGGGGTCTTCAAGCAGTTTTAAAAGATTTAGATGAGAGAGGATCAAAAACTTTAATTAAAAGAATGCTTTTTGAAGAATTCGGTTTTAAAAACAGAAACGATCTTTTAAGCAGAGTTTATGCTGATTATTCGACGCGACAGATATCTTTAATTTCCAGAATTGTTGATAAAGCAGCTGATAGGAAAGATAAAATAGCAAGGTCAATTATGGAGGAAGCAGGAAAAGAATTGGCGATATCCGTCAAAACTGTGATTAAAAAATTAGATTTTAAGGATAAAATATTCCCAATAGTTTTGGTGGGCGGCATGTTTGATTCAAGAATTACCTTGAATATTTTTAAGACGGAGGTTAAAAAGATAGCTCCCGGCACCTACTTTTTGAGACCAAAAGTTGCTCCTGTGATTGGGGCGATAAAATTAGCGATTGAAAACCTGAAATGAAAATTTTAAAGGTTGGACCTCAAAAAATAAAAATAATAATAAAAAAACTGGTAGGAATTCTTAAAAAGGGTGGAGTAATAGTCTATCCTACTGATACTGTTTATGGTCTTTTAGCAGATGCGACTAAAGAAAAAGCTATTAAAAAGATTTTTAAAATAAAAAAGCGATCTTTTAAGAATCCGATACCGATTTTTATCAGAGATATAAAAATGGCAAAAGAGCTCGCATTTATTAATAGAAAACAAGAAAATTTTTTAAAAATGGTTTGGCCGGGTAGAGTAACTGTGGTTCTTAAAAGAAAAAATGTTTTACCAAGAATTATTTTTGGGGGAGAAAAAACAATCGGCTTAAGGATTCCTGATTATAAATTAGTTGACCTTTTGCTTAAAGAAATAAATCATCCCTTGACCGGAACTTCGGCCAATATTTCCGGAAAGCCAGCTTCAACTAAAATCAGAGAAGTTTTAAAACAATTTGAAAAAAAAGAAAAACCAGACTTTGTCCTAGACGCCGGTAATTTAAAACCCTCTTTACCTTCGGTGGTAATTGGTTTGACGGGTAAAAAAATGAAAATCTTGAGACCGTAAAAATATGATAGACTATTTTATTTTTGAAAAAATTAATAGTTTGGCTGGGAAGTGGTTTTTACTTGATGCTTTAGCTATTTTTTTTGCTAAATATTTTGATTATGTATTGGTTTTTCTGATTTTTCTGTTCTTAGTAAATAATTTCAAAAAACATTGGTGGCCAGTAACTAAAATCGCTTTGGCGGGTACTTTGGCAAGGTTGGGATTCACCGAGATTATACGATTTTTCTACAAAAGGCCACGGCCTTTTGTAGACTACAAAGTTAATCAGCTTTTAATTCATTTGCCTTCTGATCCTTCTTTTCCTTCTGGTCACGCTGCATTTTATTTTGCTGTCTCAACAATAGTCTATTCTTACAATAAAAAAGCTGGCTATTTGTTTTTTGTTGCCAGTTTCTTGATTTCTCTTTGTCGGGTTTTCTGCGGGATTCATTGGCCCTCTGATATTCTAGGCGGGGCAGTGGTAGGAATAATTTCTGGTTTGATAATTTTGAAACTTCTTCCTAAAAAATATCAAACCTAGTGCCGCAGCATAACTTAAGACAAGTTAAAAACGGGTGTTAACCCGTTTTTATATGCCTGGGGTGGGAGTCGAACCCACACGAGATTTCTCTCATAGGTTTTTGAGACCTACGCGTAGACCAATTCCGCCACCCAGGCTCAATTACAATTTAGCAAGGTTTTTGCTATTTTTCAATTTTATAATCGCACTCCTTATTTGAGCACCTTACCTGTTTCCTTTTTGTTTCTATTAATAAGGAATCGCATTTCGGGCATTTTTCGCTGGTTGGTTTATCCCACAATGCAAAGTCACAATCTGGATAGTTCGAGCATCCATAAAAAATTTTTCCTTTTTTGGTTCTTTTTACAACAATTTCTCCTTGTTCGCATTTAGGGCACCTAATATTCAAATTGTTTTTTTCTAAGGATTCGGTGTATTTGCATTTTGGGAATTTGGAGCAGGCATAAAATTGGCCATATTTTCCAAGTCGGATTAAAAGCGGTGCTCCACATCTGGGGCATTTTTTCTCTGTTGGTTTTTCAGTGAACTCTTTTTTTGATACCTCTTCATATTTTTTAGCTAAATGCTCTGCAAAAGGTGTATAAAATTCTTTGATCACCGGTACCCATTCTTTTTTATTTTCAGCGATTGCGTCCAGATCTTCTTCCATTCTGGCAGTGAAATTTATATCAACAATTTCTGGAAAGTGGACTACCAAAAGATCATTAACGACAAAACCAATTTCAGTCGGTTTGAATTTTCTGTTTTCGTCTTTTTCAATATAATTTCTTTCTTGAATAGTAGATAAAATTGGGGCATATGTTGACGGCCTACCTATTCCATTTTCTTCGAGTGCTTTAATTAGAGTTGCTTCGCTATACCTTGCCGGTGGTTGGGTGAAGTGCTGCAAAGCATTGATTTTTATTAGCTCCAGAATTTCATTAATTTCCAAAAGAGGTAGTTCTTTCTCTTCATATTTTAGAGGGTAAACTTTTAGAAAACCATCAAATTTTAAGATTTGACCAGTTGATCTAAAAATATATTCTCCAGCTGAAATATCAACGGCAGTTGAGTCAAATATGGCTTCTGCCATTTGGCAGGCAATAAAACGGCGCCAGATTAAGTCGTAGAGTTTTAACTGATTTTCTTCGAGTTTTTCTTTTAAGCTATCCGGATTTTTGTCGGCATAAGCTGGTCTTATTGCTTCGTGAGCTTCCTGGGCGCCCTTTGACTTCGTTTTGTATTTTCTTAAAAATCCCGCCCAATAATCTTTTCCATAATTTTCAGTTATAAATTTTTTAGCGGCAAAAAGAGAAATGTCAGAAAGGTTCAGCGAGTCGGTTCGATGATAGGTGATAAAACCTTTTTCATATAGATTCTGAGCCAGTCGCATTGTTAATTTGGCCGGAAACCTGAAACGCTGCCAGGCTTCTTGTTGTAGGGTACTGGTAGTAAAAGGCGGTAGGGGGTTTCTTTTTACTTCTTTTTTTTCAACATTAACTATCTTATATTCTGCATTTTTTAAGTCATTTAAGATTTTGTCCGCCTCTTCTTTATTTTTAATTCCTAATTTGGGAATTATTTTCTCCCCCTTTTTTATTAGTAAGGCCAAAAATTCTTTTTCTTCCCTTTGTTTCCTGAGTAAGGCCTCGATTGACCAGTATTCCTGGGGAACAAAATTTTGGATTTCTCTTTCTCTTTCCGTTACCAATCTTACTGCCACTGATTGAACTCGGCCAGCTGAAAGTCCTCGGGCAATTTTTTTCCACAAAAATGGAGATAGTTTATAACCGACAATTCTGTCCAAGATTCTTCTGGCTTGTTGTGAGTCAACCAGATCAATGTCTATTTTTCTTGGATTTTTAAGAGCTTCCTCGATTGCTGTTTTTGTAATTTCATGAAAAACAATTCGTTGATATGGTTTTCCGCCATCCAGACCCAAGGCCTTAGTCAGATGCCAGGCAATTGCTTCTCCTTCGCGGTCTTCATCAGTAGCTAAAATTGTTAAGTCTGATTTATTTACCTCTTCTTTTAAAACTTTTACTAATTTTTTCGATTTCAGGGGCACGATATATTTTGGCTCAAAATTATTCTCAACATCAATTCCTAATTCACTTTTAGGCAAATCGCGGACATGACCATAAGAGGATAAGACCGTGTAGTCTTTCCCTAAAAATTTTTGGATAGTTTTTGATTTAGTTGGTGATTCAACGATTACTAATTGCATAAATGTTGTTTCCCAAATTTTTAACTTTACCTTTTATCTCCAAAATTGCAAGAGTTCTGACTGTGATTGCGGCTGGTAATTTTGTTTTTTCTATAATCCTGTCTACGTCTAAGCTCTCTTCTTTCAAGATTCCTAAAATTGAATTTTCTTCTGGATTTTCGCCCTTGATTTCTTTAGAGCCGAGCTTAGAAGAAGAGATATTTAATTCTTCTAAAATATCATTGGCATTTTCAACTAATTTCGCCCCCTTTTTTATTAAAATATGCGGGCCTCGGGAATTGGAAGAGTAGATGGAGCCGGGAATCGCAAAAACTTTTCTTTTTTGCAAAAAAGAATAATTGGCAGTAATAAGAGAGCCTGATTTTTCTTTGGCTTCAATGATCAAAACTCCTAAAGATAGCCCAGATATTATCCTGTTTCTTTGAGGAAAAGTAAACTTTGTTCCTCGAGTTCCAGGCGGATATTCGGAAATTAAACAACCCCCGGTTTCAATAATTTTTTTCGCCAAATCTAGATTAGTTCTTGGATAAATTGATTTTTTGTCTAGACCAGTTCCCAAAACCGCTATTGTTCTTTTCTTTTTCTCAACTACCGCTTGATGAGAAAAAGTATCAATACCCGGCGCTAAACCTGAGATGATTGTCAGGTCGGTATCCGCCAGATCGCCGGCAATCTCTAAAGTTACCTGTTTTCCATATGAAGAATATCTTCTTGTTCCGACAATCGCAAAACAATCCTCTTTCGATTTTCCTCGCACCAGAGACTCCGTCTCGGTACGGGGCAAGATTTCTCCTAAATAATAAAGAACCTTGGGCGGGTCTTTAATTTCTTTTAAAAGTTTTGGGTAATTACTGTCTTTAATTGAAATAGATTTGATATCTTGATCCATTTCAAAGATTTTAACATTAAATTTTGAATTGACAAAATCTCCAAGATTTTTTAACTTGAAAGAGGAGGAAAGAAATTGGCGAAAAAGACTTGTCCTTGCGGCAGACCTGTTTATGCAAAGGGCCATTGTCGGAGATGTTATGAGAAAAATCGCCGAGCATTAAAAAAGTGGCGAAAACCATCACTACGTCGAAGGCCACGGTCTAGACAAAAAACAATGAGCGATCCAACCCATGAATTTTGCACTATTAATCCTTTCTAGCACCTTAAAATTAAAAACATTGAGCTCTCTTAGAGCTCTTTTTTTATTCTGCTTTTATTTTTTCAATTGCTTCACTTAGTATCTGAGAATATAAATTAAGACCAACAGCATTGATGTTTCCTGATTGTTCTTTGCCTAAAATATTTCCGGCGCCCCTAATTTCCAAATCTTTCAAGGCAATTTTGTAACCTGAACCTAACTCCTCCGCCTCTTTTAGAGCATTCAATCTCATCTTTGCCCCTTTAGAAATTTCAGATTTTCTAACGGGGTAAACCTTTTCTAATAGATTTTTACCACCTGTCCGCTTAAATTTCTCCTCAGAGAATTTTGGCGGAAAAAGGAAATAAGCAAAAGCTTGGACATTCGATCTTCCCACCCTTCCTCTTATTTGATAAGCTTCGGCTAGACCCAGTCTTGTTGCGTCAGCAACGATTAAAGTATTAACATTAGGAAAATCCAGACCGTTTTCAATTATTGTCGTTGCCAACAAAACATCAATTTTTTTGTTTTGAAAATCAGTCATCACTTTTATCAATTCTTTTTCTGGTAGCCTTCCATGAGCGATCCCAATTTTGGCTTTAGGAACCAATTTTTCTAAAAGATTTTTAACTGTTTCAATAGTTTCTATTCTGTTGTGCAGGTAGTATATTTGTCCCTTTCTTTTGATTTCGTTTTCAACTGCCTTTTTAATTATTTTTTCTGACCAAGGAAGAATAGAGGTTTTTATTGGCAGTCTTCCGAATGGCGGAGTCTGGATTAAGCTGACTGATCTCAGGCCGGAAAGCGCTAAATACAAAGTGCGCGGTATCGGGGTAGCCGATAAAGATAAGACATCAAGTTCGGCCCTCATTTTCTTTAGCTTTTCTTTTTGTTTTACTCCAAATCTTTGTTCGTCATCAATAATCAGTAGACCTAATTTTTTAAATTCGACGTCTCTTGATAATAAACGGTGGGTTCCGATAATGATATCAATACGGCCTGATTTTATTTTTTCAACAATTTCTTTTTGCTCTTTTTTTGACTGTAAACGGGATAAAATCGTAACTTTTACCGGAAATTTCTCCAGCCTTTCTTTAAAATTCTGGAAATGCTGATTGGCTAAAATTGTCGTCGGACAAAGCAAGATTACTTGATAGCCGGAATTAACCACTATAAAGGCGGCCCTTAAAGCTAATTCGGTTTTTCCAAATCCGACATCGCCACAAAGTAGTCTGTCCATGGGCTTATTTTTCTCCAAGTCTTTTTTTATTTCTTCCATTGTCTGAAGCTGGTCCGGCGTTTCCTCATATTTAAAACTTGAAGCCAGCTGTAAATCAAATTCGTTTTCTACTATATATGGAAGCCTGAAAGCCACTTCTCTTTTGGCATAAATTTCTAGAAGCTCTCTGGCTAGTTTTTCAGTTGCTTCTTTTATTCTCTTTTTTGTTTTTTGCCAGAGTGGGCTTCCTAATCTTGAAATTCTGGGTTCTGCAAAGCCGATATAGCGGGAAAGCTTTCTTTCTAAACCTTCGGGCACATAAAGTTTATCTCCGGCCGCATATTCAAGCTGGTAGTATTTTTTACCTTCCTCAACTATTCTTTGCCTGAAAATTCCCACTCCATGATCTAGGTGGACTAGATAGTCTCCTGCTCTTAAATTCCCTAATTGGGAATAGATTTTTTGCCGCCTTAATTTTTTAAGAAGAATTTCTTTAGCCTCTTTTTCATTTGTAATTTCTATTGGCAGTCTTTCGATACTCTCAATTTTATTCCCTAAAAAATCCAAGCGGATAGCATAATTCAGATTAATTGGAAACACATCAACTATTCCTCCTCTTTGAGAGAATTCACCAAGCGATTCAACTTTTAGAACTTTTTCATAACCCATCTCGTCTAGTTTTCTTAAAAATTGCGACAAATTGTAATTTTGATTTTTTTCCAGAAATATCAAATTGTCCTCAAAAAAGGACTGAGTTTTTCTTGCCTCCAAAATTTTATTTAAATTTTTCTCAAACCAAAAGGCCTGCTTTTCCAAAAAGTAGGGGATGATGCTTACGATAAGGATGTTATTTAAGACAGTATCCGTTGACAATTATATTTTTATAGATTATAATATAAAGTACAAAAATTTGTATTTTCCAGTCTATCTGCGAGTCGATTTCATCCTTCACCTTTAATTATTAAAGGTGAAGGATGAAAAAACAAGCAACCCTCCTAAAGTCTTATTGAATCCTTGAGCTATGATTAGAGAGTTTTCTTTCCATTCATGGCGCTTGCAGATAGACTGGAGGATGGAAATCAGTTTTTAGTTATTGGTTCTTAGTTTATAGTTCTTTTAAAATTTGGCTTTTATGAGCAGGAATGATATTAGAAAATAGAATATTAAATTTTAGTATCATTTCTGCTTATAAAAGCAGGAGGTGAAAAAATATGAAAGAAGAATTAACCGCTGAAGAAGTAGTTGCGGAAGTTCGCAGCGGATATGAAGACTTTCGTGGCAGAACTATCAAAGGAGAAACAACTCTATCTAACCAAATAATAAATGGCAATCTACTTTTTCAAGGGGCTGTCTTTACGGGAAGTGTACATCTTAATTGTGCAGTAATAAAAGGAATCTTAGATTTTGAAAATGCAGTTTTTGAGCAGAAAATCAAAGATCCTACGAGCAGCGGAACGTTCCTAGATATGACAAATATACAAGTTACGGGCTGTATAATTCTTGCATTCGAAAAACCACCAGCCAAAATCTATGTATCCCTAGAAATTGCTGAATTAGTTCATTGGGCAGCGCCAACTGTTCCTCTGGTAGTCGTACAAAGGGCGAAATAATATCATCTCTTTTCCGAAGGTGTCGAGCGAGAAAAAATCTTGCCCGACTTTTTGTTTTAAGGTACGAACTGTTGACTAATTTATTTTATTGAGCAAGAATTATGTAGAGATAATAAGGCAGTGAAATTTTGTCAAAAGAAGAACCTGTTATTTTTGTTCGGATTCGAAAGCCTAAACGTATCGTGGAACTAGAACAGCTCATTAATTCTGGACAAGCAAGCGAAGGTGAAAAAAAAGAGCTCGATCTGCGTCAAAGGTATGCAGAGATGTTTTCGCAGTTTAAGGAGCGGAAAGTCCTTTTTCATCCCGACGTCATTGCTCCATTGCTTGCTAAGGATATCGATGAATTAACAAAAAAGAACAAAGCAGCTCGTAGGCGTTTAAACAAAACGCATTAGGCTGGGATTAAAAATATTTTATTCTCAGCTTTTTTATTCCTAGTTATTAAACTCACTCATCGTTTTTTCGAGTCCTTCTTTCGATAAAAATTCAATTGCCTCTATTGTTTTTTCAATTACTCCTTTTAAAATTTTTTCCTCTTCTTTGGTAAATTTTTCGAGTACGAAATTCTCAACTTTGTTTATTGTTCTCTGTCCATTGTTAAGTGGTTTAATTCCGATTCTAATCCGGATAAAATCTTTTGTTCCTAATTCATTAATTATTGATTGAACGCCTTTATGGCCGGCTGCACTATGATTTTTAGTGATTTTTATTTTTCCTAATGGTAAATCAATATCGTCATGAATGACAATTATGTCTTTTGATTTTAGGTTGTGTTTTTTGACAGTAAGTTTGACCGCCCTGCCGGAATTATTCATATATGTGAGGGGCTTTAAGAGCTCTACTTCTTTTTCGGCTATAATTTCTTTCGCAAAAAGACAATTAATTTTTCTGCTTTCTTCCCAATCAGGAAAACTATTCTCCCTTGAGAATTTATCAAGCACCATAAAACCAAGGTTATGCCTTGTATTTTCAACTTTTGGGCCAGGATTTCCTAAGCCGACGATTAAAATCATTAGTAAATTATATCATTTATTAAGTCGAAAAGAACAGTTATTAAAATTAGAGAATAAAAAATATTGTTTAATTTATCTTGACTTAAATTATCTTCGGAGGCATAATTTAGCTAGATTTAAATTACCCTTGGAGTTATAATACATCAATGCCTATTAAAAATACGTTATCTTTTATTTGGGAAGTTATCAAAATAGTGATTATCGCCTTAGTGATTGTTATTCCGGTTCGCTATTTTTTGTTTCAGCCGTTTTTAGTCAATGGCCAATCTATGGAACCGAATTTTGAAAATGGCGACTATATAATCATTGACGAGATTTCTTATCGTTTTCATCAGCCTCAAAGAGGTGAGGTTATAGTTTTTAGATATCCCTATGATCCTTCGAAAAGATTTATTAAGAGAATCATCGGTCTTCCTGGAGAAACAATAGAAATAAAAGAAGGTAAGGTGTTTTTGATCAAAGAAAGCACAGAGATTTTAGATGAATCCCGATATCTTCCAAAAGGTTTAGAAACTCAAGGAGATATCAGGGTTTCCATACCAGAAGATAAATTTTTTGTTTTGGGAGACAATCGAACAGTCTCTCTGGATTCCAGGGCCTGGGGGCTTTTACCAAGACAAAATATAATCGGAAAAGTATATTTAAGACTCTGGCCGTTTAAGGAGATTGGAAAAATAGAAAAACCAGTTTATCAAATTCCCTAAACAATTTTAAATTTTAGCCACTTAAAAATGGAAGGTAGCAAAAAATCAAAAATTCAGTCACCAATAGGAATGCATGACATTTTGGCGACTGACCAAAAATATTTCAGAAAAATCTGCGATGTGGTTGAAGAAGTTGTGAAATTTTATCAGTTTGAAAAAATAGACACGCCTATGGTTGAAGATACGAGATTATTTCTGAAAGGCATTGGTATGTCTACTGATATTGTTAAGAAACAGATGTTCAGTTTCAGGACAAGGGGTGGGGATGGTTTAACCTTAAGGCCCGAAGGAACAGCTCCGGTAGCCAGGGCTTTTATTGAAAACGGTATGCAGAATTTACCTCAACCTGTAAAGCTTTGGTATCTCGGTCCCTTTTTCCGTTATGAACATCCTCAGGCTGGAAGATATCGCCAGTTTTGGCAATTCGGCGCTGAAGTCTTGGGTGAAAAATCAGCCGTGATAGACGCTCAGGTGATTTTGATTTTTTATAATATCCTTAAAAACCTGAAATTTAAAAATTTAGTTGTTGAAGTAAACAGCATTGGAGATTATCAATGCCGGCCATATTATAAAAAACTTCTGACTAACTATTTAAGATCAAGAGAATCCTCTTTGTGTCCTGACTGTAGACATAGGATTAGAGAGAATCCTCTAAGAGTTCTAGACTGCAAAGAAGAAAAGTGTCAGCCGATAAAAGCCCAGGCACCCCAAATTCTTGATCATCTTTGCGAGGAGTGCCATGGTCATTTTAAAGAACTACTGGAATTTTTAGATGAATTAGAACTGCCTTATCAGTTAAATCCTTATTTAGTAAGAGGCCTTGATTATTACACTAAAACTGTTTTTGAAATTTCAGAAGGAACTGAAGAGGGAAAGCAGCAAGGATCCTTGGTGGGTGGAGGAAGGTATGATACTCTGGTAAAAATTATAGGTGGTAAAGATACTCCAGCTTGTGGCGGTGCTGGTGGAATTGAAAGAATCGTAAATATAATGAAGCTGAGGAAAATGAGTTCGGAACCTCATCACAAGTCCCAGATTTTCTTAGCCCAGTTGGGACAGTTGGCGAGGCGCAAAAGTTTGAAGGTTTTTGAAGATTTCCGAAAAGCAAATATTGATGTTGTGGAGTCTTTTGGCAGAGATTCTTTGAAAGCTCAACTGGCCAAATCAGATAAGGTAGGGGCAAGATACACTCTAATTTTAGGACAAAAAGAAGCCTTAGAAGGAACATTAATTATTCGGGACATGCAGACTGGACGCCAAGAAAATATCAGACTGGAAAAAGTTGTTAGCGAAATGAAAAGAAGAATAAAAAAATAGATGATTATGGATTGTACTTTTTGCAAAATTGCCAAGAAAGAATTACCTGCCGATATTGTTTATGAGGATAAAAAAATTTTAGGATTTAAAAGTATCCGTCCCGAAGCTCCTGTTCATTTACTTTTTATTTCGAAAAGACACATTGAGTGGAAAGATGAGTTCACCAAAAGTTATTTGTCGATTCTGGTCGACTTAATTGTCGCTGCAAAAAAAGTTGCGATTAAGAAAAAAATTTTTGGGGCCTGTAAAATTATTTTTAATATAGGAAAAACTGGAGAAATTTCCCATATTCACTTGCATTTATTGGGTGGTTGGAAAAAGAAAGTTCCGATATATAACATTTAATCAATTTAAAATTATGGCTTTGGAAGTAAGAAAAAAAGAAAAAGAAACTTCTCAAAATCTGATTCGCCGCTTTACAAAAAGAGTTCAGCAAAGCGGTGTTTTGCTTCAGGCAAGAAAGACCATGTTCAAGCGAAGACAGGAGTCGGACGAGTCTAAAAAAAGAGCGGCTTTAAGAAGAGAAGAACTGAAAAAACAATACCAGATGATGAAGAAGTTAGGCAAATTAGAATAAAAGTATGTCGTTAAAAGCGAAAATCCAACAGGATTTAAGCGAAGCTGTAAAAAAAAGAGATGAATTAAGAACTTCAGTTTTCCGTCTGCTTTTAGCTTCCCTTTTAAACAGAGAAAAAGAAAAAAGATACAAAGCTTACCAAGCAAAAACAGATATTTCCGAAGAAGAGCTTAATGAAAAGAGTCAACTCACCGACGAAGAGATAATTGAAGTGATTTCTTCTGAAATTAAAAAAAGGAAAGAAGCTGCCTCAGAGTTTGAAAAAGGAAAAAGGCAGGAATTGGCAGAAAAAGAAAAAAAAGAAATGGAAATTTTGAAACAATATCTGCCCACGCAAATATCAGAAGGAGAAATCAGGAAGCTGGTTAAGGAAATTATAGAAAAAGTCGGGGCTAAAAATCAGAAAGACATAGGAAAGGTAATGTCCCAGTTAATGCCAGAAGTAAAAGGAAAAGCCGACGGCAGCACAGTTAGTGCTATTGTAAAAGAATTGCTTTCTTAAAAATTAATTACTACGAATCACGAATCACTACGAATATACTAATTCGTAATAGTTCGTAGCCGAAAGTGCGGATTCGTACATTCGTATATCGCTTTCGGTATGATTGAGATAAACAATCTAACACCTGTTTTGATTGATAAAAGTCTCTTTAAAAAAATTGCAAGAAAAATCTTAAAAGAAGAAAAGAAGAATGATTTGGAATTATCTATTGCCCTAGTTGCCAAAAATAAAATTAGAGAATTAAATAGAAAATATCGTGGAAAAGATAGACCAACTGATGTTCTGGCTTTTAATCAGCTGGGGTTTATCAGTAAAAAGAAAAAGAAGAAAAAAAATCTAGGAGAAATTGTAATTTGTCCCGAGGAAATTAAGAAAAATGCTCTGAGGTTTAACGCGAGCTTTAAAGAAGAGTTGATGAATTGCTTGATCCATGGAGTTTTACACCTTTTAGGATATGACCACGAAAATTTTTTGAAAGAAACCAAGTTAATGGAGAAAAAACAGAGATATTACTCTTCGGCGGCGTATTCTCGCCGCCGAAGGAACTCGTCCCGCCTCAAGTAACTTGAGGCGGGATACCCTGCCGCTTTGCGGTGGGGGAGGGATTCATTTTTTAAAAATTTTGCAAAAGACAAATGGCTAGAAATTTTAATATAACAGGAATAGATATTGGAACAGGAGAGACAAAAGTTTTAGTTGCTCGAAAAAAAGCAAAAGAAGAAAAACTCGAGGTTTTAGCTGGGGTTAAGGAAAGTTCTTCAGGAGTAAGGAAAGGAGTAGTAATTAGTCCTGAAGAAGCAGCGAAGGTTATCAAAATTTGTCTTGCAGGCGCAGATAGGTCTTTGGGGAAAAAAATAAATTCGGCTTATGTAAATATTGGCGGTAGTCATATTTTTTCTAACTTTTCCCGCGGCTTGGTTTCCGTTTCTCGGGCCGATAGGAAAATTTCTCAGGAGGATGTTTCAAGGGTGATCCAGGCCGCCCAAGCAATTTCTTTTTCCTCAAATAAAGAGATATTAGAAGTTTTTCCAAAAGAGTTTATTGTTGATGGGGACAAGGGAGTAAAAGAACCCCTGGAAACAGAGGGGGTAAGACTGGAGGTGGAGGCCTTAATTTTGGGAGGATTCTCTCCCTATTTAAAAAATTTGACAAAAACAGTTTTAAATTCCGGAATCCATATTGATGACTTGGTTATTACTCCTTTGGCTAGTTCTAGAGCCGTTTTGACTAAGAAAGAAAAAGAATTAGGAGTGGCTTTGGTAGATATCGGGGCTGGCACCACCAGTATAGCAGTATTTGAAGAAAGCTCTTTAATCCATGTTGCCATTTTACCGATCGGGTCATCATATATCACGAATGATATTGCTATCGGGTTTAAAACTGATATTGATACTGCGGAAAGAATAAAATTAGAGTTTGGGTCTTGTTTGTTAAGGAGTAAGGAGAAAAAAACAAGACTTCATCAGCCGGTGAAGAATAAAATAAAATTAGATTCAATTTCTTTCTCGAGAAAGGCGCTGATTAAAATCATCAATGCAAGGGTTTCTGAAATTTTTTCGGAAGTCAACAAAGAATTAAAGAAAATTTTCCGAAAAGACTTACTTCCTTGTGGTGTGGTTCTGACAGGCGGAGGAGCTAAAATGCAAAAAATTGTTGAGCTGGCAAAACAAGAAGTAAAATTACCAGCCAGAATCGGATATCCAACAGGATTTACACCTAGTCAGCAGGATCCTAGCCTTTCCACCGTTTGTGGCCTAGTGCTTTTAGGTGCTGATCTTGAATCTGGAGAGAGTTTTTCTTTCGGAAAGGGAATTAGCTCTAGACTTAAAAAATTTTTTAAGATTTTCATACCATAAAATTTTATAAAATTAGAACATGACAAACCCAAAAATAAAAGTAGTTGGTGTCGGTGGTTCTGGAGGTAACGCAATTTCTAGAATGATGAAGTGTAAAATCGAGGGAGTAGATTTGATTGCCATAAATACCGACTACCAGGATCTTAAAAAAATAAAAGCCCACTTTAAAATTCGGATCGGCAAAAATTTGACAAAAGGTTTGGGAGCGGGAATGAATCCTGAGGTTGGACAAAAAGCAGCCGAAGAGCAGCGAGAAGAAATCAAAGAAATTTTAAAAGGAGCGGATATGGTCTTTGTAGCTTATGGCGGAGGCGGCGGGACAGGCAGTGGCGCCGGACCGGTTGTTGCCGAAATTGCAAAAAATCTCGGGGCTCTAACAGTTGGAGTTGTCACTAGACCGTTTTCTTTTGAAGGAGTTTTTAGAAAAAAAATTGCTGACAAGAGTTTGGCTAAACTAAAAGAAAGAGTCGACAGTTTAATTGTGGTATCTAACGACCGACTTCTTTCAATTTTAAATCCTAACACGCCCTTGACTAAGGCTTTTTGGGTTTGTGATGAGGTTTTAAGACAGGCAGTTCAGGGGATTTCCGATTTAATCTTGCAATCCGGTATTATAAATGTTGATTTCGCCAATGTTAGAACGATTATGAAAAATTCTGGCTCAGCTCTTTTTGGAATAGCTGTAGCCAAGGGAGAAAAAAGAGCTGAAGAGGCTGCGAGAAAAGCGCTGAGTTCTCCTTTACTAGAAATTTCTTGCAAAGGAGCCAAGGGAATTTTGTTTAATGTTACTGGCGGAGCCGATTTGAGTCTTTCCGAAATAGATGAAGTAGCAAAAATAATAACCCAGGAGGTAAATCCTGAGGCAAAAGTGATTTTTGGAGCTACTCAAGATGAAAAAATGAAGCAGGGAGAGCTAAAAGTAATGCTGATTGCAACCGGTTTTTAAAATTTTGTCAAAAAACTATAAAATTTTTTTAAAATATAGTTTTCCACAGAATTTCGTCTTGACTCTGGTTGACCCCGTTAGAATTTTATTGATAAAATAACAGAACCAATCATTTTTTAGATTTTAAAATTCTAACGGGGTTGACGGAGTTTTTTTGTCAGCATAAAATATAATAATTTCACCATTTTTTCTGTTTCGCATGAAAAACAAAATTGAAAAAGTACAAAAAAGAGATGGCACGATTGTGGCTTTCGATCAGAATAGAATTTCTGATGCGATTTTTCGTGCTATTACTGCTACAGGTCAGGGTGATGGGAAAAAATCTAAGAGACTTGCTGAAAAAGTTATTAAAATTCTAAATCGCCGTTTCAAAAAAGACGAAATTCCTCAAGTTGAACAAATTCAAGACATAATTGAAGAAGTTTTAATTTTAGAAGGATTAGTTGATACCGCCAAAGCTTATATTCTGTACAGAGAACAGAGAAGAAGAATCAGGGAGGCAGTCAGGGTTAGTGAGGAAGCAGTAGACAAGATGGATCAATATTTGGGAAGGCTTGATTGGGAAGTTCAGGAAAATGCCAATATGGCTTTTTCTTTACAAGGTTTGAATCATTACGGCGTTTCTTACATTATTAAAAGATACTGGCTAAACAAAATTTATCCTCAAGAAATACGGGAAGCAAACGAATCTGGAGATTTGCACATTCATAATTTGGATACTTTAGGTCCTTACTGCGCTGGTTGGGACTTATATGATCTTTTACTAAAAGGATTTGGAGGAGTGGTGGGAAAAGTTGAGGCAAAACCGGCAAAACACATGAGAGCAGTTCTTGGTCAGGCAGTAAATTTTCTTTACACTCTTCAGGGAGAAACAGCCGGAGCAGTTGCTTTTTCAAACTTCGATACTTTAATTGCTCCTTTTATCAGGTATGACAATTTAAATTATCTGCAAGTGAAACAGGCTCTCCAGGAATTTTTGTTCAACATGGCCATACCAACGAGAGTCGGTTTTCAAAATCCTTTTTCAAATATAACCTTAGATCTTAAGCCCTCGCAGGTTTTTGCCAAGCAGCCGGTGATTATAGGTGGGCAGCCACAAAAAGAAATCTACGGAGAGTTTAGTGAGGAAGTAAAAATATTTGACAGAGCTTTTTATGAAGCCATGCTAGAAGGAGATAAAAGCGGAAGACCTTTCCATTTTCCAATTCCTACTATCAATATTACTAAAGATTTTCCTTGGGATGATCCGGCTTTTGATATGATTTTTGAAGCTTCGGCGAAGTACGGGACAAATTATTTTGCCAATTACTTGAATTCTGATATGAAGCCCGAAGATGTCCGCAGCATGTGTTGCAGGTTGAGATTAGATTTGAAGGAACTCTATAACCGAGGAGGGGGCGGCTTATTTGGCAGCGGTGCGCTTACCGGTAGCTTAGGTGTAGTGACAATTAATATGCCGAGAATTGGGTATACTTCAAAGACAAAAAAAGAATTTTTTGAGAAATTAGGTAGAGTAATGGATTTATCAAAAGAAAGCTTGGAAATCAAAAGGAAGGCGCTTGAAAACTTTATAGAAAAAGGTCTTTATCCTTATTCAAGATTTTATTTATCCGGCGTGAAAAAAATGAGAGGCCACTATTACGCCAATCACTTTGCAACCATAGGTTTAGTTGGGATGAATGAAGCTCTTTTGAATTTCCTCGGCGAAACTATTGCCAAAAAGAAAGGGAAAAAATTTGCCCTGGAGATTTTAGATTTTATGAGAACCAGATTAGTAGAGTATCAAAAAGAAACCGGGAACTTGTATAATCTCGAAGCAACCCCGGCTGAATCTACTTCTTACCGTCTTGCTCAAAAAGATAGGGCAATATATCCAGAAATTATAACCGCCGGAACAAAAAAATTACCCTATTACACGAATTCGAGCCAACTGCCTGTGAATTATACCGACGACGCTTTCGAGGCTTTGAAACTTCAGGACGAAATCCAATGCCGTTATTCTGGAGGTACGGTTTTACATCTCTTTTTAGGCGAGCGCATTTCAAACATTCAGACAGTAAAGAGTTTGATTAAAAAAATACTTGAAAATTTCAAATTACCTTATATTACCCTTACACCTACCTTTTCGATTTGTCCCACTCATGGATATTTAGAAGGGGAGCATTTCCTGTGTCCTCGTTGCACTATCAAGCAGCCTTGCGAAGTTTATTCCAGGATAGTCGGCTACTATCGCCCGGTCTCTCAATGGCATGAAGGAAAGCAGCAAGAATTCCGTGAAAGGAAAGAATTTAAAATCAAAAAATTAGAATTAACTAAGGTTTAATGAAAATCGGTGGTCTTCAAAAATTAACCCTGATTGATTATCCGGGCAAAATTGCGGCCACCGTTTTTTTAATGGGTTGCAACTTTCGTTGCGCTTTTTGTTATAACTCTCAGATGGTTTTGCCAGAAAAAATAAAAAAACAAAAGACAATTCCGCCAGAAAAATTTTTTAATTTTCTTTCTTTAAGAAAAAATCTTCTAGAGGCAGTTTGTATCGGAGGAGGGGAGCCGACAATTAATAAAGATTTACCTAAATTTATAAAGGAAATTAAAAAAATGGGATTTTTAGTGAAACTGGATACAAATGGAACCAATCCAACAATGCTGAAATACTTGATTGATAAAAAATTAGTGGATTACGTAGCAATGGATATAAAAGCTCCCAAGGAAAAATATGAACTGGTTTGCCAAAAAAGGGTGAATATAAAAAATATTGAGAAAAGCATTAAAATTTTAAGAGAAGGAAAAGTTGATTACGAATTCAGAACAACAATAGTCCCCACGCTTCACACCAAAGAAGATATTTTACAGATTTTAAAATGGATAAGGCCAAGTAAAAAATACTATCTGCAGAATTTTTCCCCAAAAACAACTATCAATCTTAAATTAGGAAGCGTAAAACCATATTCTGAAGAATATCTTTTGGAAATTCAAAAATTAATCGCTCCCTTTTTCGAAACTTGCCAGATAAGATAATGAGTCCTTCTAGAATTCTTTTTTATTTGTGTTTGTCTTTTATTTTCGGAATATTTTTAAATTCGATTTTTAAAATTCCCCAGCAATTTTTGCTGGGGAATTTAATTTTAGCTATTTTTTTAATTTTAATTTCCTGGAAATATGAAAAACTGATGTTTTTTGGCTTTTGCATTTTATTTTTAGTTTTAGGAATCTGGCGACACCAGGCGACCTTACTAGAGATCGAAAATTCCAAAATCAAAAATTTTATTGGACAAAATATTGTTTTGTCAGGATTAGTTGATAAAGAGCCAAAAATCAGTGAAAAAATTACCCAATTGGAAGTTAAAATACAAGATTCTGGAAAGATTTTAGTAACTACAAGAAAATATCCGGAATATAAATATGGAGATAGAATAGAAATTAGTGGTAAATTGGAAAATCCAGATATTGTGGAAGGATTTAATTACAAAGATTACTTACTCAAAGATGGTATTTTGGCAGTAATGGATTTTCCAAAAATTGATTTAGTTGAAAAAAATCAGGGCAATCGTTTTATAGCAACCCTGTTTTCTTTTAAAGAAAAATTAAAAGAAAGTTTAAACAGAGCATTGCCGATTCCTCATTCTGGAGTTCTAGAAGCACTTTTATTTGGCGAAGAAAATAATATCTCAAATGAGTTGAAAGAAAAATTTAATTTAACAGGTACTAGACATATAGCTGCCGTGTCGGGCATGAATATAACTATTATTTCGGCTATTTTATTAAATTTTCTTTTGGCGCTCGGCCTTTGGAGAAATCAGGCTTTTTATTTCTCAATAGCAATTTTAATTATGTATATCCTAATGATCGGAGCTCCGGCTTCAGGGGTTCGGGCAGGAATTATGGCTATTTTATTTTTAACCAGCCAGCATTTTGGCAGATTATCCAGTGCTTCCCGACTTATGCTTTTTGCAGCGAGTATTATGCTGGCTATTAACCCTTTGCTTTTGAAATTAGATGTCGGATTCCAGTTATCATTCTTGGCAGTAATGGGATTAATTTTCTTGCAGCCATTTTTTTCCGAATTGCTAAGGAAAATTCCTGACAATTTCCAGTTGCGTACAAGTTTAGCGACGACTCTTTCCGCCCAGATTTTTGTTCTACCGCTTTTGATTTATAACTTCGGTCAGGTTTCCTTAATTTCTCCTCTGATAAATATTTTAATTCTACCTTTAATTCCCTTTGTGACCATTTTTGGTTTCATTTTCTCTTTTATCGGCATTTTCTTTCAGTCTTTGGCTCGGATTTTATTTTGGCTGATTTACTTTATGTTAGCTTACATAATAAAAACTGTTAATTTTTTCTCGAAATTTTCTTTTGCTTCTTTAACCTTCAAAAATGTAAGCTGGATTTGGTTAATAGTCTTCTATCTTCTTCTGGTTGTAATAGTCCGTAAAATCCATATTAGAATCACTCGGCCAATCTTTTTGAGATAAAAAAGTTGACACAAGCTTAAAGAAAAACTAGAATGAAATCGCAAAAAACTGATTAGGAGGTGAAAGACAAATGAGCAAAAAGGCGGTATGTAGCGAATCTGCTATGAGCCGTACAAACAGCACCTTAACAATTCACCAAGCACACGAATTGATACAAAGACTAGAAAAAGCAGGTAGTTTTAATTCCCGATGGGCGCAGATGATTATCCAAAATGATGACTATGCGCGAAGAATCGTTTCTTTTATACAAGAAGGCGGTCAGCAAGAAACAGCTAGCCAGCAACAAGCGAGAGAAATAATGGGCGAAAGGTTCTTGGGAGTCAGAGAAGTGGCCGAACATTTGGGAATCATTTTAATGACAGATGAATTGAAAAGGATCGCAGCCATTCCTTTTAAAGAAGAAACACTTCAAAGATACAAAGAAACGCATTTGCTTTTTCTTGGAGTTAACCACAATCCAGATGGACACTTTCTAACCATAAACAAATTACGATTGATGTTTCCCAGAGGAGGAAACCCACAGTTCTATTTGTACAAAGAAGACAAGGGTTCTTGGTTTGACCTGCAAAATTTCGCTATTATAACTAGACCACAACTCGGATGGTATTTTATTAGAACGGACATATTAGAAGATAGCAGATCAAAAGGATTCAATGAACAAATGAAGCTTCTTCAGCCCAATGAATATCTTGAGAACGCTGTTCTTTATGTCTATGCCAAGATTCTTTTCTATCTAGCCCGCGGTATTACAATATTCAAAAATACTTGGACTCGTTGTGGCGATCTTCGTGGTAAGGGGCAAAAAAACCATACTTGCATCGGTTATTATGGTGGTCCTTATGGTTTATGTTGTAATATAGGAATCGGCTTTGGCTATGATAGTGAAGAAGGATACCAAATGGGTATTGCGCCAGCGATAAAGCCAGACAACTAATCGTTCTTTGAAATACAATTCTCATTCCCATTTTTGCCTGCAGAAATTTTGCAGGCAGTTTTTATTAAAATCTGCTTGACTAGTTTTTGAAATCTAATAAAATTACAATTAGTTCTTTAAATCGAGAAGGAGAAAATAATTTGAGAGCACAAATTGAAATAGTAATCATTCATGCAAAAGAATATTTTGCGCTCTGGAGCGAGGCCTTAAATGACAGCGTTTTTAAAAAAGAAGCATTCATCAAAGTTTTTCCGCTGATCGAAAAAGAGATTAAGCAATTTGCAAAAAAGTACAACCTAGAAGTTCTGCACCTTAGTCCTGAATGGAGTCTTGTTCAACGCGATAAAGGATTGGCCAGATCAATTAACATCGTTCCAATTATAGACAAGAAAAAACTCCTCTTTGCGGTCGACGTATCCAAAGAAATTCCACGGGGTCATGCAACACTTTCTAAGATGCCGTCGATTTTAATCAGACAGGGAAATACTACTATCGTAGGGGAAGTTTTGGAAAAACTTCTTGAGACTGCAAGGAAAATCGAAAGTGAAGATATTAAATATATTCAGCCCCAAGGAATGTACGGGCCTGGACCATTCAGTCGATAAGACACTATCCAATATTAGTCTCAGCCATTTTCATAAAGCCTTTGATAAAAAAATATCGAAGGCATTTTTATTTAAAATTTGATTTCCTGGTAGTAGATAAATTTTTATTACTGGGCTAGAATAAAAGAATAAGATTATGCCCAGAAAAAAAGAATCAGAAAAAAGCCCGGTTATTAAGATTAAAAGTTTAGACGGGCGAGATGTGTATGATAAAAAGTGCTGGCTTGTGGCAGTTGACATGGGTTACGGTCATTTAAGAACTGCCTATCCTCTAATTCATCTAGCCTTTAATGAAAGGATAATAAACGCTGATCATTACCCGGGAATTCCCATAGAGGATCAAAGGATTTGGGAAAGCAGCAAAAAATTTTATGAATCCATCAGTCGATTTAAAAGTATTCCTTTAATTGGTGAATTTACATTTTCGGTTTATGACAAATTTCAGAGAATTTTCAGCTTCTATCCAAAAAGGGATTTATCAGCACCTAACGTTGCTCTAAAAAGTATTTTTAGTTTGTTTGAGAAAGGCTGGGGAAAGCATTTAATTGAGCAGTTAAGCTTCTCTTCTTATTCCGTTGTTGGTAAAAGTAAAAAATTTCCGCCACTTGTCACCACCTTTTTTGTTCCGGCTTTTATGGCCGAGTTTTTTAATTATCCAGGAGATATTTATTGTATTCTCTGCGATGCTGATATTTCCAGATCCTGGGTTCCCTTAAAACCTGAGAAAAGCAGAATCAAATACTTAGCTCCAAATGACTGGGTTCAGAACCGATTAAAACTTTACGGAGTAAAGGAAGAAAATATTTTTTTGACCGGGCATCCTTTGCCTCTGGAAAATATAGGAACCCAAGGCATGGAAATTTTAAAAGAAGATTTAGGTAATAGAATTTTAAATCTTGATCCGAGAAAAAGATATTTTGAGCACTACTCGGCCGTTATTAAAAAATATCTTAAAAAACTGCCAAAAAAATCCAATCATCCTTTAACTATAATGTTTACAATTGGCGGGGCAGGGGCTCAAAAAGAAATCGGAATTAAGATAATAAAAAGCTTAAGTCAGAGAATAAAGTTTAGGGAAATTAAAATAATCATATCCGCTGGGAAAAGAATAGAAGTTAAAGAATATTTTGAAGAAAATATTAAGAAGTTAAGACTAGGGCAAAGCCTTGGAAAAGATATTGAAATAATTTTTAACAAAAACGTAGAAGGTTATTTTAAGGAATTCAATGCAGCCTTGAGGAAAACCGATATCTTGTGGATAAAACCAAGCGAACTATCTTTTTTTACAGCTTTGGGACTGCCAATTGTTATTGCTCCACCTATCGGGTCTCAGGAAGAATTTAATAAGAAATGGCTTTTGCATTTGGGTTCCGGAATAATTCAAGAAAATCCGGAATATACCGATCAATGGCTTTTCGATTTTTTGAATTGTGGAATCTTGGCCGAATGCGCCATGCAGGGGTTTGTCGAAGCGGAAAAACTGGGAACTTTTAACATCGAAAAAATAATTTTCCAATAATAAAATGCTTTGGCTGTTAGTTACAATTTCTTTTTGCTTCATACTGGCCATAGTTTTTTTGGGAGATAAATATCTTTTGACAGGAGCTGTGCCAAAGCCTGAAGTCTACACTTTTTATATTGGATTTTCTTGGATTTTAGTCTTAGTTTTAATTCCTTTTGCTCATTTTTATGTTCCGGCGCTAAAACAAATTATTATAAGCCTTTTGGCCGGCGCGGCTTATATCTACGGTCTTTTTTGGTACAATAAGTCTCTCTCTAAATTCGAAGCATCACGGGTAGTGCCGGCAATAGGAGCCTTCTCTCCCATCTTTACATTTCTGATAATTTACCTTTCTTCTTCAGAAAAGCAAACCCTTTCCCTGTCGGGACTTTTTGCCTTTTTGCTTTTGATTTTTGGCAGCGTGTTGATAACCTCGGAAAAGCAAAAATCAATAAATCTTGAAAGTCTAAAGAATTCTCTGCTGGCCGCAGTATTATTTTCCATATCGTTCGTTCTGACAAAATATGTTTATTTGAGTCAGCCGTTCTGGAATGGTTTTATTTGGATAAAATTTGGCGGTTTTCTGATGGCATTTTTATTCCTTGTTTTCTATAGAGGAGTAAGAGAAGAAGTTTTCAAAAAAAGAGAAATGTTTCCGAAAAAGACATTTAGCCTTTTTGTTTTTATCCAGTCATTAGGGGCCATTTCTAATATACTTCAAAATTATGCTTTTGCTATTGTCCCTCTGTCGTATGTCGCAGTAATTCAGGCTCTCCAGGGAACGCAGTATGCTTTTTTATTAATTTTTACCGTTCTAATTTCATTGAAATTTCCTGGTTTTATAAAAGAGGAAATCTCAAAAAAAATACTAACGCAAAAATTAATTGCAATTCTGTTTATTGCCATTGGCATAGCAATTTTAGCTCTAAATAGTCCGGTATGAAAAAATTTCTGAGAATATTAAAATATTTTTTTCTGGGATTTTTAATCGTAATTTTACTTTTTCTGTGTTATCTTTTTATTGGGTACGCTCCCAAGGCAAAAGAAATTACCTGGGGCGTTAATTTTTCCGAAAAACATGCCAGAAATTTAGGGTTGGATTGGAAAGAAACCTTTTTGGCATTGCTTGATGATTTGGGTGCTAGAAATTTTAAAATCGCCGTTCACTGGGATGATTTAGAACCAAGAGACGGAGAATTTTATTTTGATGATTTGGATTGGCAAATAAGCGAGGCCGAAAAAAGAAATGCCAATGTTTTCTTGGTGATCGGGATGAAAACAACTCGTTGGCCAGAGTGTCATCTTCCTGATTGGGCACAGAATTTAACTAAAGAAGAGCAGCAGGAAAAAATCTTAAGAATGCTTGAAAAAGTGGTTTTAAGATATAAAGATTCCAAATCGGTTTGGGCCTGGCAGATAGAAAATGAACCATTTTTTCCTTTTGGTATCTGTCCTTGGGTTGATAAGAAATTCTTGAAAAGGGAAATTGATTTGGTAAAATCTCTAGATAAAAGGCCGATAATTGAAGCTGACAGCGGAGAAGGGTCTTTTTGGATCGATGCCGCCACCTTCGGCGATATCCCCAGCACGACAATGTACAGAAAAGTTTGGTTCAGGCAGATCAGCCACTATGTGAGCTATCCCATACCTGCTGTTTTTTACTGGCGGAAAGCCCGAATCATTGAGTTTTTGTTTGGCAAAAAAGTAATTTGCGGTGAGTTGCAGGCGGAACCATTTGGACCTAAGTTAATGTATGACATTTCTCTGGAAGAACAGGAAAAAACTATGAATCTCGAAAGGTTTAAGCAAAACATTAATTTTGCAACAAGAAGTGGACTTGATACGTTTTATCTATGGGGTGGTGAGTGGTGGTATTGGTTGAAGGAGAAGCAAAACAAGCCCGAAATATGGCAAGAAGCTAAGAAACTATTTCAAAGATAAGATGCTGTCAATAATAATTCCCACTCTAAACGAAGAAAAATTTCTTCCTTTTCTGCTCAAATCAATAAAGGGGCAGGATTTTAAGGACTACGAAATAGTTGTCGCTGATGCAGGCTCAAAAGATGGAACAATTGAAATAGCCAAAAATTACAGAGTAAGTGTTGTTCCAGGAGGTTTGCCGGCCAAAGGAAGGAATGAAGGAGCCAAAATCGCAAAAGGAAATCTATTCTTATTTTTGGACGCCGATGTTATATTGCCGGATGGTTTTTTAACCAGAGTCTTAAAAGAATTTGGGGAAAGAAAATTAGATGTTGCTTCTTTCGGTTTAGATCCGCAGTCAAAAAAAACGAGCGAAAAATTCTTATTTAACTTTTTTTATAACTGGCCGATTGTAATTCTGGAAAGAATTATATCTCATGGTAGTCAAGCAATTTTGGTTAAAAGAGAATTTTTCGAAAAAGTTAAGGGATTTGATGAAAGAATAAAATTTGCCGAAGATCATAACTTTGTCAGAAGAGTAAGAAAAATTGGAAAATTTGGAATTATAAAATCGACAAAAATCCTTAGTTCCTTGAGAAGATTTGAAAAGGATGGTTGGCTTTTGACTTATTTTAGGTATATAATAGCCGAGATCTATATGGTTTTGATTGGCGATATCAAAAAAGATATTGTAAAATATGAATTCGGTCGCTATCCAAGGCAAAAGGATAGCAAAAAATAAATTAATAAAATAAACAAAAATATGGAGGAAAACTTAGAACAAAAAGAAAAACCACAAATAGAGGAGATTAAACCGACACAAATAAAAAAAAGAATAGCAAAAAGAGTATTTGTTCTGTTTTTTTCAATTATTATTATCTCCGCTCTTTTTGGTTTTTTTGCCGGCATTTTTTCTGTTAATATTTTTTATTCTGAGCTAAAGGGTTATCTCCAGAAATTGCATATAAACTTACCTCAATCTCAAGTCAGCAGCTCTTCTTCTGCTTATACTCCTCAGACAAGCCAAGAAGAGGCAGTTATTAATGCAGTTAATCAAGCTTCTCCGGCTGTTGTTAGCGTTATCATTAGTAAAAATCTGCCAGTTCTGGAGCAGTATTGGCAAGAAATTGGCCCTTTCCAAATTCCTAGCTACCGCCAAAACGGTACTAAATTGCAAGAAGTCGGTGGAGGCAGCGGGTTTATTATTTCTTCAGACGGAATGATATTGACCAATAAGCACGTGGCCGCAGACGATACAGCCGAGTACACTGTTTTGACTAATGATGGAAAGAGATATCCGGCCGCGGTTTTAGCCAGGGATCCCGTTCAGGACTTGGCCATATTGAAAATTCAAGGCAGCAGTTTTCCAGTGGTCAAACTCGGAGATTCCACGAATTTACAGATTGGTCAAACAGTCATAACTATTGGTAATGCCTTGGGAGAATTCAGAAACACAGTTTCTGAAGGGGTTATATCAGGACTGGGAAGACAGATAACCGCGGGGAGTGGAGATTCTGTTGAAACTCTATACAATGTAATCCAAACTGATGCTGCAATTAATCCGGGAAATTCCGGCGGCCCCCTTTTGAATTTAAAAGGAGAAGTGATTGGTATCAATACTGCCATGGCTTCTGGCGCAGAAAATATTAGTTTCGCTATTCCCATAAACCAAGCCAAAAAGGACATAGACCAGATAAAAAGCAGCGGCAAAATAGTTTATCCTTTCTTAGGGGTTTGCTCGACAAGTATAAATCAACAAGTTCAGCAAGATTTAAATCTGCCAGTTTCCGATGGAGCTTTGATTAAAAGTGGTACTGGTTGTTCTGCTGCCATTTCTTCAGGTTCTCCTGCAGAAAAAGCTGGATTAAAAGAAGGGGATATAATTTTGGAAATCAATAATGAGAAGATTACGGCAAGTAATCCTTTGGGTAATATTATCCAAAAATATAATCCGGGAGATAAAATAACTCTGAAGATTTTGAGAGCAGGAAAAGAACAGACTATTGAAGTAACTTTAGGGCAGAGAACAGAGTAGTCTCTTTCTTAAAATTTTTCTAGCAAAAACCGAGGTGAGGCCTCGGTTTTTGTATTCAAACTATTGACAAAATAAAAATTATTTGCTATAATTGAAAGATTAAAAGTTCTTTTAAAATTTAAAAATGTGAATTTTATTTCCGCAGATAAGGAATTAATTTTAGTTCCCTTTCTGCGGAAATAAAAAGAAAAAAGGAGGAACGAGAAATGGAAAGAAATAGAAAGATGAAAAATCTAACTATTATGGTACTACTTCTAGTGATAGTCCCGACTTTAGCACTCTTTGTGCCAAAAGTAACTGCTTATGGCGTACGAGGAAGATATGTCTATGATAGAGCTGATGTACTAAAAACTGAAGAGGAGAGTCAACTAGAAAGCTATCTGCTTGATCTCGACAAAAATACAACAGTAGAGATAGTGGTCTTCACTTTGCCTTATTTGACAAAGAACCACGGCATCAAGGATTCTTCAGGCTTCGAAATTCATGATATAGACCAACTAAGAGAGCAAGTTTTCAACGATGTTCCGTTAGAAACACCAACAGGACCAGTGAAAGGAATAGGAAAGACTGACCTAGATAATGGATTATTAATAATAGTCACTGGTTTTGCACCAGATGCTATAGAAGAGGATAAGAAGTGGGGAATCGAGGTCGGATACGGACTTGAAGGCAATATAACCGATGCCTTTGCAGTTAATACTGCGAATGATTACCTTGTCCCTGCTCTAAAGGATGGAAAAGTCTTCAAGGCATTCTATGATACAGCAGTTGTTCTAGCGAACAAAGCAGGATACACTGCAGTGGCGCCGCCAAATAAGGATGAGGGAATCCCGTGGATTTTGATAGTGCTGGTTATAGTGATAATCATAGGGATCATTGGATTGGCTGTATTCGGCGATTGGGATGGTGGTGGGTCTAGTGGTAGCGGCTCTGATAGTAGCTCTGGCGGTGGTGGCGGTGGCGGCGGCAGTGGCGGCGGTGGCGGTTCTGGCGGGTGGTGAGCGGAAACCATGATCATTCTTTTGTTACTTGGCATATATGCGCTCTTTGTACTAACTTCAGTATTAGTGATAGCATCAGATGCAAAGCAGAAGAACCTAAGCGACAGCGAGATTCTGGTATGGCTATTGATATTTTTGTTTCTACCATTGATTGGACTCGTGATTTATGGATTGACTACTGGATCAAGATCAAATAATCACATACACTGTCCATACTGCGGTAAATCATTGCAAGCAAGCTGGATAGTTTGTCCATACTGCAAACAAGAAATTAAAAAAACCAACCCATAAATCCTCTTTTTCGGGATAAGGGACGAGAGTCTCATAGAGAGTAAAGAGAAGCCAAAATTAAAAAGACTTTTTCTAACTCTCTTTTTTTATTTCCCTAAAACTATTGACAAAATAAAAATTATTTGCTATAATTGGAAGATTATAAGTTCTTTTAAAACTTAAAAAGGAAAATTTTTTACCGCGAACTGACTGTTAATCTTAGCAAGTAGTTCGCGGTAAAAAATAAAAGGAGGAATGAGAAATGGAAAGATGGTTGATAGTTGTCATAGTCGGCATACTATTGTTTGTCTTCATCGGGATTCCTGTCATAGCCTACATCGTTATACAAAACAACCTTGTTGGATTAGATGTAGCAAGCGATGAAGCTTGGGCCAACGTCAGAGTTCAATATCAAAGAAGATATGACTTGATTCCAAAGCTAGAAGAGATGGTCGAAAAATACATGCAATATGAACAGAGCTTACTAACTAACATCACCCAGCTTAGAAGCGAATGGCCCAATTTCCAACAAATGACACCAGAACAACAGCAGGTATTTACCGAAAAAGTTGAAAACTTCATCATAAGCTTCAGGGCTACGGCTGAAAACTATCCTGACCTTAAAGCAAGCCAACTGTTTCAAGATTTCATGGCCGAAGTAGCAGGCACAGAGAACAGAGTTGCAGTCGCTCGAACAAGATATAACGAAGCTGTAAAAGAATACAACACAGGAATACGAGTACTCCCGAACAATTTTGTTGCTGGCATGATGGGACTACAGAAAAGGAATTTCTTCTTGGGTTCAGAAGGCATAGAAAATCCACCATACTAACCCCCCCCTTTTTCTATTTTTTAGAACTAAGGGAGGAATCACGCTTGAAAGATAGTGTATGGTCATCAACTTACAGCTGGAAAGAAAGATATGAAAAGGAAGACGTTCTTCGACTTGCAAAAGAATTCTTGGATAGTTCCACAGAAGCTCGCATCTTAATAGTAGATATTGGGTGTTCAGACGCATATTGCACGGTTCACCTAAAAGAAAAGTTGGGTAAAGAAAAAATCCAGACTCTGGGAATAGACGTTAGCCGAGACGTAAAGAGAGAAGCGAAAAAAAACACGGATCACTTTGTGCTCGCATCAGTCTTCTGCTTACCTCTTAAAGAGGAGGCAGCGCAGCTTGTGATATATCAGAATGTTGCATGGAATTTTCTATTGAATGGCAAATATAAATCATTGACTGAAATACAGAGAGTCTTGAAAAAGAAAGGGGCTGTGATAATGAACTCAGGTAAATATCAAAATGAAAAAAATCCGAGAACAGAGCTGGTGCGAAAAGAATACCTTCTGAGCTACGCAAAAAGTATAAGGCTGAACTGGGAAGAACTATCGAATTCAAGAAAACTAGGGATTGTTTGTTTGCACTGCCTTAGATTACTGATATCAGCAGCTACTGAACCAATATACAGAACGTTGAAGTTTGAACCAAGAAAAAGAAAAGCTATCGATAAACTTTTTATCTGCCTTGGAAGCAAATGATTCCCTTTTTAGGGATAAGGGCGAAAGCTTCATATAGAGAGTAAAGAGAAGTCAAAGAGGACTTTATCTAGCCCTCTTTTTTTATTTGTTTTTTGTCGATATTTGTGATAACTTACATAAGTAAAAAAGCTCATTGAAAAGGTGCAAAAATTGACGGAAATAAAGATCTTTTCAGGAAGATCTCATCCAGAACTTGTAAAAGAAATTTGCCGGAGATTGGATATAAAGCTTAGCCCAACAAAAGTTCAAGAATACGCCAATGGATGTTTTGAAGTTATTCTTCAAGATGAAATGAAAGATTGTAAAGTATTTTTGCTTCAAACTTCAGTGCCCAAAACGCTGCATCAAGATCTTTGGGAATTATTTCAAATGGCGGGTGCCGCTAAGGAAAATGGCGCTAGCGAAGTGATCGTAGTAATGCCGTATGTCTCTTATGCCAGATCAGACAAAATATATTCTCAGGGTATGACTGTTAGCGCAAAGATTTTGGTAAAACTCTTGAGAGCAAGCGAGATAATAGGATTTATTGGTGTAGATTTTCATTCAAAAGCATTCGAGGAATTCTTCCCAAAACGCATAAGAGTTTATCATATTTCTGCTCTTGCTTTGCTTGCAGAATACTTAAAGACTAAACGCATTACTAATGGTATTTTACTATCAGGAGACGAAGGTTATTTGGAAAAGACAATTCTCTTGGCAAAAAAACTTGATTTACCAGTTGGCTTAGCCAAGAAAAAAAGGATCGATGATAAAACTGTCATAATAGAAAATATAGTCGGAGAAGTTTCAGAAAAAGATGTTATCATTTTTGATGACGAAATTTCGCCTGCAGCCACTACCTTAAAAACCTTGGCAAAAGAATTGGAAAAACGCGGAGCTAAAAGCATAATATCGGCAGTCACTCATGCTTCTTTTACGCAAGAGACAATCAAAAATCTTCAAGATATCAGAATTTTAAGGGAAATCATAGTTACCGATACCGTTCCGATTCCAGAAGAAGCAAGAAAGGCACTGCCTTTGCAAGTTCTATCTGTTGCCGGTTTAATAGCCGAAAAAATCAAAGAAATTTCTGAACAACTTTAATGCAGCCAACTTTACAAGGAGAGAAAAAACCTCTCTTTTTTTGTTATATTTTAATTTGATTTTTAATTTTTTTCTGATAAAATAGAGATATAAATTAAGTTTATCCTTCGACAAGCTCAGGATACTTCGACTCTACTTGCACTGAGCGAGGACTGAGCGAAGCGAAGGACAAGTCGAAGTGTGAATGGAGCTAATTTTACACATAAAGCCCAGGATGCGATACTCCAGGCTCAATCAATTGCCCAGGAAAAAGGCCAGCAACAGATTGATGCCTTGCATCTTTTAGTAGCTTTACTTTCTCAGGAAGAAAGCGTTGTTTTAACTTTGCTTCAAAAAATAGGAGTTGACTATGAAAACTTGAAAAAGAAAGCCAGTTCAGCCTTAGATAAAATCCCAACAATAATTTCTCCGCAGGCTTTTGGCCAATTTTATTTGACTCAAGATATGGCCAAGGTTTTAGAAAGAGCGCGCCAAGAAGCAGTAAAAATGGGCGACGAGTTTATGTCCGTTGAACATTTGTTTCTGGCCTTACTGTCCGTTGAAACTAATGCTAAAGATATTTTGGATAAGGCCACTTTTTTACAGCCGGGTGGCGGAGCGACAACTTTAGAATTTGGAAAGCTTGATTACGACACAGTTCTAAAGGTTTTGGCTCAAATAAGGGGTGGCCAGAAAATAACTGATCCTGAACCGGAATCAAAATACCAGGTCGTTGAGAAATATGCTAGAAATTTAACTCAACTGGCAAAACAAGGGAAGCTTGATCCGGTTATTGGTCGAGAAAACGAGATAAGAAGATTAATGCAGGTTCTTTCCAGAAGGACAAAAAATAATCCGGTTTTAATCGGGGAAGCCGGAGTGGGAAAAACTGCCATTGTTGAAGGCTTGGCCCAAAAGATAGTCAACGGAGATGTCCCGGAGAGTTTGAGAGACAAAGAAATTATCGCCCTGGATTTGGGAGCAATAATTGCTGGCACAAAATACCGCGGTGAATTTGAGGATAGGATCAAGGCGTTATTAAAAGAAATCGAGCGGGCATCTGGAAGATATATTTTATTTGTTGATGAACTCCACACCTTAGTTGGAGCAGGCGCAGCCGAAGGGGCGATAGATGCGTCTAATCTTTTAAAACCGGCTTTAGCCAGAGGAGAATTAAAAGCAATCGGAGCTACAACTTTAAAAGATTATCAAAAATACATTGAGAGGGATCCAGCTTTTGAAAGAAGATTCCAGCCGATTTTTGTTTCCGAATCCTCTGTTGAGGATACTATTTCCATTTTGCGGGGAATAAAAGAGAAATACGAGCTTCATCACGGAGTAAAAATAAAAGACTCGGCTCTGGTCGCCTGTGCCCAACTGGCCGCTAGATACATAACCGACAGATTTTTGCCTGATAAAGCCGTTGACCTCATGGATGAAGCAATGAGCTCTCTGAGATTAGATATAGAATCTGAGCCGAACCAGCTCGACGAACTGAAGATGGAAATTCAGAGGTTAGAGATTGAAAAACAGGCTTTGAAAAAAGAAGACGAAGCCAAGTCAAAAAAGAGAATCATGGCGATCAATCGGGAACTAGCCGACTTAAAAGAAAAGACTGACGATCTTGAGGCAAGATGGAAAGAAGAAAGAGGAGTCATCACCAAAGTTAGAGAACTTAAAAAAGAAATTGACATTTTAAATTATGAGGCTGGGAAAGCCAGTCAGGAAGCTAATTTTCAGAGGGTAGCCGAAATAAAATACGGCAAAATACCCGAACTTTTAAAAGAGATTAAAGCGAACGAAAAGAAATTAGCCCGTTTTCAGAAGAACAGGCCGATTCTAAAAGAAGAAGTAGCTGAAGAAGATGTAGCTGACGTCGTTTCTAAATGGACGGGAATTCCGGTTACCAGACTTTTGGAAGGAGAAGCGAAAAAACTGGAGAAAATGGAAGAAACTATTAGTAAAAGAGTAATCGGCCAGAAAGAAGCAATAGTCGCTATCTCTAATGCAATCAGACGTTCCAGAGCCGGGCTTTCGGAAGAGAACAGGCCCTTAGGCTCTTTTCTATTTTTAGGTCCGACTGGTGTCGGAAAAACTGAAACTGCCAGGGCTTTAGCCGAGTTTTTATTTAATGATGAAAACGCCTTAATCAGGCTGGATATGTCAGAATACATGGAAAGTCATACTGTTTCTAAAATGATAGGTTCACCGCCGGGTTATGTTGGCTATGAAGAAGGCGGACAATTAACTGAAAAAATCAGAAGAAGACCTTATAGTGTAGTTTTACTTGATGAAATCGAAAAGGCCCATCCTGACGTTTTTAATATGTTGCTCCAGATCTTAGAAGATGGCAGGTTAACCGACGCCAAAGGTAGAACGGCTTCTTTTAAGAACACTATTTTGATTATGACTTCTAATATCGGCTCTGAGTTTATCGCCAAAATGGGAACCCTAGGATTTTTAGGAGAAAAAGAAGAAGAAACCAGGAGGTCATTAAAAGAAAAAGTGATGGATGCTTTGAGAGAAACTTTCAGACCGGAGTTTTTAAACAGGATTGATGAAATTATTATTTTTGATTATTTAGGAAAAGAAGAGATCAAAAAAATTGTTGATTTAGAATTAAAGAAAGTTCAGGATAGATTGAAGGATAAAGATATTAAAGTTGAATTCACCGAAGCGGCTAAACAATTTTTGGCCGAAAAAGGTTTTGACCCGAACTTGGGAGCCAGACCTTTAAAAAGAGTTATTCAAAGGTTAATCTTGGACCCCCTGTCTTTAAAAATTGTTTCTGGTGAAGTAAGGGAGGGGGAGCGTGTGGTCACTGATCTTAAAGACGACAATATCATTTTTCAGACTTCCAGAGATTTCCTTAAAGTTGCGAAACAAAATAAACTAGAAAAGACTAAAGTTTCCTAGCTAATGATAAAAAACATCTTAAAAATCATAGCCATTTTTTTAATCGGTATAGTTGGCGGAATTTTTGCTGACCAGATTTTGTGGCCTTATTTTATTGAGAGGCCGCTTTTTTATAAATACCGGCTAGAGCAGGCGCCGACTTATATTAATGAACAAAAACAGGTTACTATTGAAGAGAATGTTGCTTTACAAGATGCGATTGGGGAAGTAAAAAATAGCCTGGTAGGAGTTAGGGCTCAAACAAAAGCTGGAAAAATAATAGAAGGATCTGGCATAATTGTTACTGCTGACGGCTTGATTTTGACTCTGGATACCATTTTGCCTCAAGGATCAGTAGCAACCATATTTTTAGACAGTAAAAAATTAACCCCCAAAGTTTTACAGAGAAAAAATGGTTTGGTTTTGTTGAAGGTTGATGAAAATAACTTAAAACCTGTTGCTTTTACCGATTTTGATAAAATAAAGCTGGGAGAAAGAGTTTTTTTATCAGGAATAATTTTTAATAAGGATCAAACTAATAATATAGTTAATGAGGGAATTGTTGAAATTTTTGATGAAAAAAATATCCAAACCAATATCTCAGATAAAAATGTAGAAGGAAGTCCTTTGTTTAATATTCAAGGTCAGCTAGTCGGCTTGAACACTATTAATAAAGATGGCAAAATTGTGGCAATTTCTATAAAAACAATCAGAGATTTCCTTGGTTTTTAATGCAGGTTTGAATCCTGCCTGTTAAGCAAAAACAATTCCACTATTAAAGTGGATTTTGTTTTTGCTTTAGTGGTGTGGCGAGAACCTGGCCCACCGAATTCCGAGCCGAAGGCGAGGGAATGTCCTTCGGGCAACTCTTCGAGTCCTGTCCGGGGAGCCCCGATTTCCGCCTATTTATTTAGGCGGTTTTTTGGTAGAATAGAGGAATATGAAAAAGATTTATCTAAAAGATTCCTGGGTTATAAAGGCTTCTCGTGAAGAAGTTTATAAGATAATGAGTGACTTTGAAAATATGCCTAAATATTTTCCAGCCGTAGCTCAATCGCTTCGTATTCTTAAACGAGAGGGTAATAATCTTACAATAGAAGCCAAGGCTAAAACATTTGGTCGGGTTATTATCGCGCACATGGAAACACAGCTCCGTCCGCCAGTTGGGTATGTGTCAGATAATAAAAGCGCTATTGGCACCACGGGCCATGAGGAATTTTTGATGGAAGAAGTGCCAGAAGGCACAAAAATTAACTATACGTATGATGTTGAAATTAATAATCCATTTCTCCGTATTTTTGGTAGAGTTTTGATAGGATGGTATGCGATGCGTTTCTGGAAACATGCCGTCATAGACAAGCTGAAAGAAATGTTAGAGAAATGATATTATGAACCCACTAAACACGTTCTAACATCGTCCGTCCCTCGGAGCTAAGAAATCGCCAATGAGGCGGTTTTTTGGTTCTACCACTTGACAAGATTTATAGGTCTGCTATAATAGGGACAGTAGGAGAGGTTGCAAAACAAATGGACATGTCCCCATAGGTCACTTATAGCCCATTTCAATGCACTTAAGGGCACTTAATCTTAGACCAAGGCTTGTCATCTCGCAACTTCTCCTACTACAGGCACCGAAAGTCAAATGACTACTAGGTGCTTTTACTTTTTAGGACAAACAATAGGTTCAACATCGTTCAAGTTTCAAATTTCCATAAAACCATTTAATCTCCGTTAATCTCTCCTTCAACGTAGCTATATAATCTCTATTCTCTAAAATTATAAGAGAATCTTGATTCGCTAATGAATAAATATATATTCTTGAATTAATAAGCTTTGAACTGGGGAGCAGGCTAGTGAGGCGTTCGAGAGACCGAAACGCCTCATATTTTTGAAAGGTTCGAGAAAATAAATCCACGTACCCCGACTGGAAATCGAACTATGTTCGGGGCCGAATCCCCGCGATTAATCGCCAATCAGGCGGTTTTTTGGTAGAATGAACGAATACGGTATTTAAAAAATTTAAAGAATTAAGCCCTAAAGCACTTATATATATTGGTGCTATTTTGGCTTTAATAGGGTATATTTGTTTCAACCTGCTTGAAAAAAACGGACTTATTAATATAGTATTATCAATAATATCTTGTTTTGTAAGTTTGTTAGGTGGCATTTTTTTAATATCAGGTGCCATTAAATTTAAGAAAGAAAGAGGAGATGTTAGAAAACCTTTAGGCGAGGAAAGAAATGAAATAAAAAAACAAAGCAGGGTTGAAAAATATATATTTCCGATAATCGCCTTTGCAATTTCATTATTAATATTTTACTGGTTTGAGATACGTCCTCAACAAATTAGACTGAAGTGCTTTAAAGAAACACCTTGGAATACAGAGAAAGGGAAGATATATCAGGAGTGTCTTGAAAGACACGGCATAAAGGAATAGTTTTCTTAAATTAAAGCATCCAAATAGGTTCTAACCCCAAGTAGTAGAAGCTTCGCTTAACTACGGGGCTTCGCATCGTCCATTAGGGGGCGCTCCGATTTCCGCCTATTTATTTGGGCGGTTTTTTGGTAGAATAGAATAACATGAGTATTAAAGAATTTTTCAAACCAGACTGGAGAAAGATTGTAATATTTATATTTCTAGCTTTTATTTTAGGAAATTTATTATTTTTAATAAGTACTCACTTTTTTACTGCACCACATTCTGATTGTAGAGGTTGTCAAACACCAGAATTTTTAAGAATATTAATCCAAATTTTTGAGCCATTAGGCCTAAGTATTTTCAATTATATAGATTTGGATATACAAGCAGGTTTTTTAAGAACGTTCATAATTTCAGTTATTGGTTTATTAGATATTATTTTTTGGTATTTCATTTCGTGTTTTATATTCTGGCTTTTCAGTAGATTTAAGAAGAAACCATCGTAAACTCCGTTCTAATATTGTCCACTAGGGGGAGCAAAGAAAATCGCCAATCAGGCGGTTTTTTGGTAGAATAGGAGAATATGGAAAAGCTTTATAAATTCATTCCTTTAATACTATCTTTCATTATCGGAGCCATTCTCTTTTTAAATCCAAGTAGCCAGTCAATATTTTATATGATGCTTCATCCGTCTGAGCTTCCGTTTAAGCTTCCTTTTACACCAACGGAATTAATATTTGTTGGTTTGGGCTTATTTGTAGTATTGCCTGCAATTATTATCAGTATTATTGGCGCATTCGGCATTGAAAAACTTAGAAAAGGCAAAAAATTATTATTTATAATATGGATAATTTTATTTCTAATATGGCTGTATTGGATTTTGATATTAACCCTTTATAATCCCATGCCGGTGCCGGCCATTTGAAATCTATTCTATAGCCCTAAAACAATCAATCGCCAATGAGGCGGTTTTTTGGTTGATAAAGATTTTTGAATAGATTAAAATATAATTAGAGAATTTCTTTGGGAATTCTTAATAATTCAAAGGCGAAGTTCTCCCTTCTCCTTATCCCAAAGAAATTCTCTCATCATTCTTGATGTTACAGCACATTAACAAATATTATATTACTTTGGGCACTTTTAAGTGCCTCTTTTTTATTTAATTATCTGTAGAGGTATAATAAAATATAATGCTTTTTCCTACGTTTGAATTCTTTTACTTTTTTACCTTGGTTTTAATTTTGAATTGGTTTTTGAAGCGCTGGCCATTAATTTGGCGTCTTTTTTTATTGTTTTCCAGTTACTATTTTTATTCAGTTTGGGATAATCACTTTTTACTTATTCTGATTATTATTTCTATTTTTAACTTTTTTATCGGATTAGCGATTGAGAAAAACATTTTAAGTGGAAAAAAATTTTTCTTCACAGTATCTATTGTTTTTAATATTTTAGTTCTTGCCATTTTTAAATACTATGATTTTTTCAGGATTTCAGCCGAAACGATATTAGAGAAATTCGGCCTTATGGTTACCTTACCGCTTTTGGAAATAATTTTGCCAATAGGTTTATCCTTTTATATCTTTAGATTAATTTCTTATGACGCCGATGTTTATTTTGGGAAAATGAAGCCAACCTTTTCTCTTCTTGATTTTTTGATTTATGTAGCGTTTTTCCCTCAGCTTTTAGCGGGACCTATAGCTAGAGCTGATGATTTTTTACCCCAGCTGAAAGACGGTGGTGCAAAAAATATAGATAATTTTCATGAAAATATAACTTTGATTACATTGGGATTATTTAAAAAATTGGTTATTTCCAGTTATTTGGTTTTAAATCTGACTGATGATGTCTTTGCCGTTCCTGGAAATCACTCGCCGCTTATTATTTTATTAGCAATCTTCGCATATGCTCTTGTGATTTATTTTGACTTCAGCGGTTATTCAGACATGGCTATTGGTTTTGCAGGTTTGTTGGGATTTAAATCACCTATCAATTTCAACTCGCCTTACTTAGCTAAAAATCTTATAGATTTTTGGAGAAGATGGCACATCTCTTTTTCGAGTTGGCTCCGAGATTATGTTTATATTCCTTTAGGCGGTAATAGAAAGGGCAATAGCAGAAAGTATTTAAATTTAATGGCCACGATGTTGATAGCGGGCCTGTGGCATGGGGCAGCGCTTCATTTTGTTTTCTGGGGTTTTTTGTATGGAATAGGAGCGGTAGCCACTCATTTTTTTAGAGATAGGAAAAAAGCAGATTTTAATCTTAAAAAAAATAATGGATTGATAGATAAATTTTTTACCTGGTTTCTAACATTTGTTTTTGTTTCTTTTGCCTGGATATTTTTTAGGTCCGCGAGTATAAGCAGTGCTTTTTTACTTTTGAGGTCGCTGTTTAATTTTAAAAAAACGACCGAATCTCTCAGGGTTTATGTATTAGTTTTCATGGCCTTAGGCTTTTTACTTCTCTTTTTTGAAAAAAAGATTATTGAATACTTTTCAAAATTTCAAGAAAAGATTCCTTTTGCAGCATGGCTTTTATTTATCATCGCTATTATAATAGTGGTATTTAAGCTTAGTACTGAAACTTTACCGCCTTTTATATATTTTAGTTTCTGACCCATGGCAGAAAAAAGACAAAAAGATGATTTCTATTCCCCTAAAGCAGTAATTATTCTTTTTTTGACACTGATTTTAGCTTTATCATTTTATGAATCAAAAAAAGTGATTAATTGGGAAAGCAATCGTGAGACAGAGCAAAAATATAATATATTTCGTTCCTCGGCTTTGTCCTTCGCTTCTTTTTCAGATAATCTAAAATCAAAGCTCGGCTTAAATAATTTTTTTGAAAAGGAAAACAATTTTTGGTTAAAGATAAAAGAATCCCCCCTTCTTTTCCAAGAGATTTCGACTTTTTCCCAAAATGAGGAAAAAAATAATGGAAATCAAAAAAATAGTAAGGATCAGGAAATAAAACCAGAGCCGCCTTTTAGAATTTTAATAATAGGAGATTCTTTCATAGCTGTTTGGGGAGGGATGGGTGAGACCCTGGAAGGGGAGTTGATAAAATACAATAATGTTATGGTAAAAAGAAATGGTGAGGTCTCAAGTGGCCTCTCTCGGCCGGATTATTTTGACTGGCCATCAGAAGCCAGAAAGCTTGTTTTAGAACAGAAACCTAATATTGTAATCATTATGTTAGGATCAAATGATGCCCAGTCATTTACAAAAAACTCAGATAGCAAAAATATTGTTTTGAATTATGGAACTAAAGAGTGGGATAGCGAGTACGCTCAGAGAGTCTCTGATTTTTTGAAAATATTTGAAGAAAACCACATTTTTGTTTTTTGGATCGGTCTCCCTATTATGAAAAATGAGAATTATTCTGAAAAAGTGCGGCACCTTAACTCAATTTATGAAAAAGAGATTCAAGATTATAAGAATGCTTATTTCATTTCCACCTGGGACTTATTCGCCGACGAAAAAGGAAATTACACGGATTATTTAACTGACGAAAAAGGCAGGTCTCAATTAGCCAGACTTCAAGACGGCGTTCATTTTTCTTATATCGGTGGCCAAATCGCAGTAAAAGAGGTGATTAAAAAAATGGGAGAAAGGATTAAGTTAGAAATTAAGTGATGGTGATAAAAAAACGGCTAGTTAGCCGTTTTTTTATATTTTTTTTTATCTTTTATTGTTTAAAATTAATTTTTATTTATGATAAGATTAAGAAAGATAATAAAAATCTCGGTTATTTTAAAATGAATTCCAAAATGGAAAAAAACCATACTAAAAATAATCATTACCCTTTTCAAAACGAAAGAATTCTTACTCCAAAAAAATTTTTATTTGTGTCTCTTGAAAGTTTAAGTGGGGACCTAGCTTTACAGATTAAAAAAGAAGGTCATGAAGTAAAAGCTTTTATAGAAAATCAGGAAGATAAAGATGTTTATGATGGTTTTCTGGAGAAGGTCGATGACTGGAGAAAATTTATAAAATGGGCTGATGTAGTTGTTTTTGATGACATCGGATTTGGAACAGAAGCTGACTCTTTAAGGTCAAGAGGTAAATTAGTGGTTGGCGGAAGTAAATACACAGATAAGCTGGAAGAAGATAGGGAATTTGGCCAGAACGAAATGAAAAGAGTAGGAATGCCGATTCTGGCTCACTGGGATTTTGCTGATTTTGATTCGGCGATTGATTTTATAAAAAAGAATCCTGGTGGATATGTTTTTAAACCTTCAGGGACTATCGCTTCCGATCAAAAAGGTATACTCTTTCTAAGTCAAGATGAAGACGGAAAAGATCTGATTGAAATTCTTGAACAGAATAAAAAAACCTGGGCTAAAAAAATAAAAAAATTCCAGCTCCAGAAAATGGCAGTCGGAGTGGAAGTGGCGGTCGGCGCTTTTTTCAACGGAAAAGATTTTGCTCTGCCTTTAAATATTAATTTTGAACACAAGAAACTTTTTCCTGGCGACATCGGTCCTTACACGGGCGAAATGGGTACTCTTATGTTTTGGTCTCAGCCCAATGAAATTTTTAATAGCACTCTTTTGAAAATTAAAGATAATCTGGCAAAATCAGGATACGTTGGTTATATTGACATAAATTGTATTGCCAACGCAAAGGGAATATATCCTTTGGAGTTCACTTCCAGATTTGGCTATCCGACAATTAGTATTCAGATTGAAGGAGTTATAGAGCCCTGGGGAGATTTTCTTTACAGACTTTCAAAACACGAGGCAACAGAATTTAAAACAAAAAAGGGATTTCAGATTGGCGTGGTTGTTGCTGTGCCACCCTTTCCTTATGATGACAAAAAAGAATCTTTCATATACAAAGATTTATCCATAATCTTTAAAAAACAAAACTTGGAAGGAGTTCATTTGGGCGATGTGAAGCTTATAAATGATGTCTGGGTGATAGCAGGGAACTCGGGTTATGTTCTGGTGATAACAGCTTCCGGGAGCACGGTGGAAGAAGCGAGGAGACAGGTTTATAGCCGATTAAAAAATATTCTTATCCAGAATATGTACTACAGGACAGATATAGGTTTTAAATGGTTTTCTGATTCAGACAGGCTTCAGACCTGGGGATATTTACACTAGCTATTTAATAAACTTTAAAACCCCGCGGCCTTTTAAGGCCGCGGGGTTTTAGCTAAACTAAATACGTTCTTCTTCGTCGCTTGAATTATTTTTAAAAAATTTTTAAAATAAAAGAATGTCTCGGTTTTCTTTATTTTTTATTCTTGGGATAGTTTTTCTTTTATTAGGTTTGGGATTTTTTAATTTGATTAAAAGTGGGTGGTTAAACACTCCTGCAGCAATAAATAATGCCCTCCAAAACTTAATTAGTCAATTTTTTTCTCCCAAAAATAATTTTATTGAGGTACCCTTGGTAAAAAAGGAAAAAAATCCAGAAGCGAGTAAAAAGGAGGAGGTCCCTACTTCAGAAAATTATGAGGAAAATTCTATTCCAATAGCAACAGACCTGGCTTTAGCTGAAATTTCTGAAAAGCTTGATGATATTTCAGAAAAGATAGATGTAATTATTGAGGAAACTGATAAGCTTTTTCAAGAAAAAGGGGAAGAAGAAAATAAAGAGCAGATTTCAAAAGAAGAAGAAGAAAAAGAAAAACCAGAAGAGCCAAAAGAGGAAGTTGTGAAAATTGAGGAAAATGTAGTGGTTTATTGTCAAAGAGGGGAGGGAGATCCAGCTAGAAATAAGCTTATTTTTAATGAAATTTCTTGGATGGGTAATAGCTCAGATTGGCATAACGAGTGGCTGGAGCTAAAAGGCGTCGCAGAAAATATTATTTCTTTAACTGGCTGGCAGATTTTAGATAAAAACCAGGAAATTAAGATAGTTTTTGAAGAAAAAGACAAAATTTCCCCCAACCAACTTTTCCTTTTAGAGAGAACGAACGACGACTCTGTGTCAAATGTTCTGGCTGATAAAATTTATTCCGGAAACTTAAATGATGATAACGAGATTTTGTATTTATTTGATGAAAATTGCCAACTTCAAGATGAGGTTTTGGCTAATCCTAATTGGCCAGCCGGAGATAAAATAGAAAGAAGGTCAATGGAAAGAAATCAGGATTTAAGCTGGCATGCTTATTCGGGTAGCGGAGAAAATGGTATTTTGGGAACTCCCAAAAAAGAAAATAGCCAGCAATTGGTTTTTGGCGGTACTTCTGGCGGCGCAGCGGCGCCGCCAGAAGTGACAAATTTGCCTAAAATTTTAATCAGTGAAGTATTTTTTGACGCCGAAGGTAGCGACGAAAATCAAGAATTTATCGAACTTTTTAACCCAAACGAAACAGAGACGGATATTTCTGATTGGTCTATTCAATATCTTAGCTCTAACTCTGCTTCCATTGATAAAATCGAAAAGAAGAATTTTGAAGACGGGAACAAAATTGAAACCCAAAACTATTTTCTTATCGGCTTAAATGGTAAAGAAGGCGATCTTAAATGGAGTCAGTCTTTAGGAAACACAGGCGGGACAATAATTTTAGTCAATAATAAAGAGAAAATTACTGATATTAATGACGCCAACATAGTGGATAGAATAGGATATGGGACAGGTGAGGGCCTGATTTTAGCCGAAGGAACGGCTAAATCTCTGGAAAATTTTGAAACTGGGAAAAGTCTGGCTAGGAAATGGGATGAAGAAAAAGAAGAATATCAAGATACTGACGATAATAATAATGATTTTGAAGTTCAAGATTCTACTCCGAAGGTGCAAAACCAAAGCCCAGCTGTTCAAGTGCCAGGGGTGGAAGACAATGTTCCGCCACAAGTAGCTTTTGATCAAATATCTTCCTTGCAAACAAGTCTGTCCTTCTCGTTTTATTGGGTAGGACAAGATTTTGCGCCGGAAGGAGTGACGCCAAGCGGAATCAATGGATTTTTACTTCGTTATTCCGAAGACAAAGAAAATTGGACTTATTGGCCATCAGAAACTGAATATACTCAAGAAACCCAATATCTTTTTAAAGGAGAAGATGGAAAAACCTATTATTTTCAAATTAAAGCAAAAGATAAAGCTGAAAATGAGAGCGACTGGAGTGAGGCCTTGATTGAAATAAACTCTCATCCTATAGTGATAAATGAAGTTTATTATGATGTTGGTAAAGACAAAGGCGAAGAAGGCGAGAACGAATGGATAGAAGTCTATAATCGAACAAATTCAACGATAGATATTTCCGGCTGGATCATTGAAGATAATGGAGGTGCGTCTAGGCAAAGAGTAATAACAGGGCCAGCTGAAATACCAAGTAAGGGTTTTGCTGTCATTACTCCCTTTGAATCAACCTGGCTTTATTGGGTAATTCCTGATACAATAGTAAAAATTACTTTAAATAATAAGATAGGTAGTTACGGCTTGAGCAATGAAGGAGATAGGATCATTCTGAGAGAACCAGCCGGGAAAGAGATTGACGCAATGAGCTACGAAGATGATATTACTGTATTTGAACTACCGATTGCAGCAAAAGAAGGCGAATCGTTAGGTCGTCAGACAGCAGGATATGACACCGACACAGCGAGTGATTGGCAGGTCCTGAATACGCCGACTCCTGGCCAATAATAAAAAATATGACCAAAGATTCCTATATTCAACTTACTAATAGTCTTTATCGTTTAACTCTGTTTTTTCCTAAAAAAGAGCCTTTGCGATATAAAATTAGAGAGGTTGGTGATGACGTTCTAGCCAAGCTCCTATTGATTTTGAGAGAAAACTCAATAACCCCCAAAACTCTTATAGCTGATATTGAGAAAGATCTTGAGGTTCTTGATAGCTTTTTTGAGGTGGCCAAAGTTCAAAACTGGATTTCGCCTTATGATATTTTGGACATTCAAAAAGAATATAGTAAAATAAGGGGAGAATTTGAGAGATTTTTGGTAATAAAAACAGAAGAAAAACCCATTATGGGTTTTCCTTCTTTTCAAACAGAAGCAGAGAAAGCGACGATAGCAATAAACATAAATGACAGGCAGAATAAAATTCTAGAGATTTTAAAGGAAAGAGGACGTGCCCAAGTAGGTGATTTAAAGACTGTCTTCCCTGATATTAGTAAAAGAACCTTAAGAAGAGATTTTAAGGACATGCTAAAACAAAACCTTATTGAGAGAGTAGGAGAGAGAAATGAGACTTTCTATATACTAAAAGGTAGGACAGAAATAGGATAAGCTAGGACAAGATAGGACAGAAGATACAAATTTAAAGTATTAATAAGACAAAATGGATAAACAGCGGCAATTTTTTAGCAATATTTATGATCAGTATATTGAGAAAATATACCGTTTTATTTTTTTAAAAGTAAATTCTCAAGCAATAGCCGAGGATTTAACCTCAGAAACTTTTTTAAAGGGATGGGAAGCATTTAAAAAATCCCAAAATCCAAATCCAAGTGAACATAAGATTGAGAATATGCAGGCCTTTTTATATCAGATTGCTAGAAATTTAGTAACTGATTTTTACCGGGAAAAAAGCAGGACAGCAGTAATTTCAGCCGAGAATATACGAATAGTTGATCCGCGCCTAAATTTAGAGGAAAGAGCATCTCAAAATTCAGATCTTGAGCAAATTAAGGCTAATTTGGCCAGTCTTAAAGAAGATTATAAAGAAGTCATTATTTTGCACTATTTAAATGATTTATCAATAAGCGAAATATCTCAAACCGTAAATAAACCCGAAGGGACAATAAGAGTTATGCTTCACCGGGGATTAAAAGAATTGAAAGAGATTTTAAGTGCCTAGTATGATTCTGTAACAAATTGACCTTTTTCACGTCATAATTATAGAAATGACTGAAAAAGAACTCATATCAAAAATTCAAGGACTCCGTGAAATCAATCCCAGAAAGGAATGGGTTTTTTTGGCTAAAAAAGAAATTTTAGGCGAGGAAGAAGTTCAACAAAAGGTTTCTTGGTTGGAAGTTTTCCCCAGATTTTTCGCGCAATACAAACTAGCTTTTGCCAGTTTAGCTTTGATTATAGCTGTTATGGTGACTTTTGGTTTCAGCCAGAACTCAGTTCCAGGAGATCTTCTTTTTGCTTTTAAAAAAGCAACCGAAACGGCCCAGACAGCGTTTATTTCTCAAGACGCGCAATTAAAGAATCGCTTAGAACTAGTTAATAAGAGATTGGAAGAGCTGACCAAGATTGCCGAGCAGAATCAAACGAAAAAGTTAGCTTCGGCAATTGAAGAGTATCAGGCCAGCATAACGCAGGTAACTAAGATTACAAGCAACCTAAAAGAACCAAAAGAAGCAAGGAATGTAGCTCCAGAGATTAAAAAACTTGAAGGAAATATTCAGAACCTGAAATCTTATGGAGTTGAAATTGGAGATGATAAAAATACCGAAAATATTTATAAACCCGTAGTTGATGTTTTGCTGAAAGACTTGGAAAATCGAACTCTAACAGAAGCACAACAAAAACTTTTAACTCAAGCCAAAGAAAATTATCAAGCTGGAAATTATCCTGATACGCTTTCTATCTTAATGCAAATTCAGCCAGCAGTTAATGATTAGATACGGAAAATTAAAAACCTAAATTTTAGTTGTTTTATTTTGTATATTTAAAAATTTAAATCGTTACCTCAATCTTTTCTGGATGTTTGATTCTTCAAACATGTTTATATCCAAAAAAGTAAGGAGGTGAGTCGATAACGAAGAGTTAAATAATTTGTCGAATTTATTAACCAATTAATTAAAAACGAAAATAAAAAATGAATAGATTTATAAAGAAAATCGTAGCTGTTATCGCTGTTTTTACAGTCTTATCTTTTGTGGGAGGTTCAGCTTTTGCTTTGACTGCTGACGAGCTTCAGGCTCAAATTAATGCTTTGTTAGCTCAATTATCAACGCTACAGGCACAATTAGCCCAGCTTGGAGGCAGTACAGGAGCTATTAGCTGCACGATCACCAGCTTTACCAACAACCTTTCAATGGGTTCAACGGGAACTGATGTTCAATGCTTACAGAAGATCCTAAACAGTGATCCAGCTACCCAGGTCGCGAGTTCAGGAGCTGGTTCTCCTGGAAACGAAACTACGTACTTTGGTTCTTTAACCCAAGCCGCAGTTATCCAATTCCAAAATAAATACGCTTCAACGGTTTTAACTCCTCTGGGGCTAACCGCTGGAACCGGTTTTGTCGGAGCTGCTACCAGATCCAAGTTAAACACATTCTTGGGCGGTGGCGTTACGCCTCCAACAGGTTGTACCTCTGATACTCAATGTGCTACAGGTTATATGTGCTCAGCAAGCGTTTGTGTTCTCAAGTCAACAGGAGGCAAAGAGGGTTCTTATACAGTAGCTATTGCTTCAACACCGGTTAGCGCAACAATAGATGCTGGAAATGATATTCCTGTTTATGGAGTTACTGTTAAAGCATACAATTCTGACATAATAATTCAGAGAATAGACCTTCAAGTGGCTGTTACTGTGGGAACCACAACCTACAGTCCGGCAACATTGGTAACGGGAATCGGCATCTTTGACGGAGCCACTTTATTAACGCACGTTACAAATCCTGTATTTACAAAGGACTCATCTAGCTATTACTTCACCCAGGTTACCGGCTTTAACTTTTTAGTGCCAGTAAACACATCCAAGACATTCACAGTCAAAGTTGACACAATCACAGGAATTGATACAAACAGAAGTCTTGTTGTTAATGTTTATGGAAGCGGTATCAGAGGAGTTGATGGCGCTGGATTAAGCACTTATGCTCTTTTAGCAACAACGAGAACATACACCATTCAGGTGCCGGGCAACTCAACCTTAACTGCTACAGCATCTACTGATATGCCTGTTTCAACTAACCTTGCTATTGACTCATCATTAGGAGTTGAAAATGTTACTTTGTTGAAGTTCAACCTTAAGTCAACGATCAGCTCTTCTAACTTAACCAACTTAACCCTGGAAATCACATCATCTGGCAGTTCAGCAGTGCCATCAGTCGTCAAACTTTACGATGGTGATACTTTAATCCAATCTGCTGTTCCATTTTCAGGCAGCAGTGTCGGAGCTCTATTTACTGATTTCACACTGCCAGTTGCAAAAGATCAGACAAAATCGATGACCATAAAGGGTGATTTTGCGGCATTAACGGCTCTAAGTTCAAATATAGTCAACTGTGACATTCCTATTGATACTGCTGGTGCAAATGACAGCACATATGAAAGATCAAGTGGAGCTGTTGTGGAAACAAGCGTTCCTTCAGCAGTCACTGCCAATCCTCAATTTCTCTTTGAAAAGGGTGTCAAGTTCGCGTTCTCAAAAGCTAGTAATGTGGTCTCTCCGAGTGGCGCATCTAAAGATGGTTCCGCCTCCGGTCAAATTGAATTCACAGTTCAGCCATTTGGCGCGACACTGACACAGTTTGCCTATGCTTCAAGCGCAAGTGGTACCACTGCTTCTGTGATGATTACAGCTTATGATTCATCAGGAACTGCTTGGGCAACGGGTGCAGCCAGAACAGTCACGACTTCTCCAATTGGCGATACTGCAGCTGATTCCTCAGCAACTGTGATTGTTAATGAGCTTGTAACGGTGAGTACCGGTGCAAGCGGTCCAGGCTTGATGAGGTTTAAGATCGACGGAATTGACTGGAATGACGGTACAGCATTGGATCATTGGCAAGGAGGTAGCACTACAGCTGGCAACATGTTTGACACTTTTGTTACGCCTTATGCAGATCTTCGGTAGTTAATAACTCTTCCTTGTGGAGTACAAAAACCCCGCCAAAGCGGGGTTTTTGGTTTGCTAGAGAAAAGATAATCTGATATAATTTTTGTAACGGTCTATTGAATGAATCCTATTATAAATTTATGCGTTTTATAATAAGATATAAAAATATAAGTATATGCCCAAAAAAATTCTTATATTATCAATTATCATTTTTATTATTCTAATTGGCGTTTTTTTTAATTTTTTAAAAAGTAATAAAAAAGATAGTCATGGATGTTTTACTTCGAAAGGGGAATCGTGGTGCGATTTCAAAAATAAATGCCTAAAAGAAGAAGATTGCAATTTAACCCAAGATTGGATTTTGAATGAGGCCAAAAAAATAATAGGTTTAGACTTGAGTGTAATGCCTAACGAAACAGTTAAATGGAAAACAAAAGATGAAGATTTGGTTTTTTCGGCCAAAGGAATTTATTACACCGATTTGTTAAAGGCAGAAAAGGTAACAAAAGGATTTGAGGATTGGGATAATTTCTTGAAAAAACTTGGTTTTAAAACCGATCCTTATAATCCGGCAATAGCCAGCGACAAAGAAAATATATCAAAATACACTAAAGAAAAAATAATTTGTGTTTTAACTCGTACTGATAATCCCAATAGTACCTCTTCTTTAAGTTTATTTTGCGGCAATACAGATAACAAACTATGCTATTTTAATTCCAATTGTGGAAGAGAATGTGGAGGCGATAATAATTGTGGGCTTGTCTTAGATGGCTGCAGAAAAAGAATAGTCTGTAGAAACAAAAATTATAAGTTTTATCAAGACTGCCAAAACCCGACAGCGATTGTAAACGAACTGGATGTAGATATTAATAAATGTCAATGTCTTGAGAACCAATGTGTTCCTAGTAACGAAAAATTACGCTATAAAAATTAATCTTATAAATCCATCGTTAATTTTTATTAAAATCATTGAATGAATAAGGGCACAAGAATAAAATTTCATTTTCTCATAGCTATTCTAATTATATTATTAGGGAATTGTTTATTTTCTTCGAAAGTTTACTCAGCAACCCTGGGAGAGGTTAAGAATTTTCAGATTAATTCTTCTTATGACACTTTAGGAAGAAAGGAAGTTTCCGCAACCTTAGAAAGGATAAGCAATCAACTCTATTTTTACCTTGAAAATTCCTGGTGGCTGACTCTTTCCTCCGGAGAGCAAAACAAAGTGAGGGACAGCTTATTTTATTTGGCTAATGAGTTTGAAATAAAAATTTATCCCACTTTAACTTCTCTTTTCGGTTCGGAATGGAAGCCAGGTATTGATAACGACGAGCACATTACAGTTTTAATCCATCCGATGAAGATGAATCGTGGTGGCTATTTTAATTCAGGAGATGAGAATCCAAGATTGTTAACGCCTACCTCTAACGAAAGAGAGATGGTTTATCTGAATTCGGATTATATTACAGACCCCTTAAATAAGAGTTTTCTTGCCCATGAGTTTATACACCTTATCACTTTTAATCAAAAAGAAAAGATTTTTGGCGTAGAGGAAGAAACTTGGCTTAATGAGGCCAGAGCAGAGTACGCTTCTACAACTTTGGGTTATGATTCACAATATCAGGGTTCGAACCTTCAGAGAAGAGTTAACGAATTCTTACAAAACCCATCGGATTCGCTCACTGATTGGCATAATTCTTCAGCAGATTATGGAGTTTTAAATATTTTTACTCAATATTTAGTTGACCATTATGGAATTAAAGTTTTAGTTGACTCTTTGCATTCTTCAAAAAAAGGAATTGAAAGCATAAATTATGCTTTGTCAAAGAATGGGTTTAAAGAAGACTTCCCCCAAATTTTTACTGATTGGGCAATTGCTGTTTTCATGAATGATTGCAGTCTAGGAGAAAAATACTGTTACAAAAATGAAAATTTAAAAAACCTTAAAGTAGTTCCGGTGTATAATTTTCTACCAGTTAACTTGGCGAGTAATTTATCAATAAATTATATAGTGAAAAACTGGACGGCTAATTGGAATAAAATCTTTGGTGGCGGAGGAACCTTAACTTTTGAGTTTGAAGGAACTTTACAAGGAAATTTTAAGGTTCCCTATGTAATCTGTGATTCTTTAAATATTTGTTCAGTTAAGTTCTTGGCTTTGGACGAAAATCAAAGCGGTAAAATTTTAATTAAAGATTTTAATAAAAAGTATCTTTCTTTGACAGTTATTCCTTCGGTTCAGAATAATTCTTCAAGTCCAGATAATCCTTCTTCAAACTTTACATTTTCTTGGAAAGCAAGGATTGATTTGCCAGCTCAAGAAGAAGAATCAATTAGCCAGCTTTTAGCCCAAATCGCGGCCTTAAAAGCCGAAATTGCCAAAGTTCAGGCACAAATAGATGCCATTTTGGGAAAGAAAACAACTTCCTGTCAGAAATTTGAAAATAATCTTTATCTGGGAATGACAAATAGTCAGGATGTTCGTTGTCTCCAGGAATTTTTGAAAAATCAAGGCTCCGATATCTATCCTGAGGGATTAATTACCGGAAATTTTCTTTCTCTGACTAAAACAGCTGTTATTCGCTTTCAGGAAAAATACGCAGATGAGATTTTGAAACCTCTTGGTTTAACAAATGGAACTGGATACTTCGGTTCCTTAAGTAGAGATATTGCTAATCGCCAGATTTCTGGTGTAAAATAAATCTATGGAAAAAATTTTAGACAAAATTATTAAATACAGCTTATATTTGCTCGTTTTTCTACTTCCTCTTTTCTTTCTGCCCTGGACGGTTTTCCCAGTAGCCCAAAATAAACAGGCCCTTTTGGCTGTTTTCTGTTTTTTGATTATTATTTTTTGGGCAGTCAAAATTTTCAATTTAGGGAAGTTCAGTTTTATTTGGAACAGATTGACTTTGTCCATTCTTTTGCTTCTTTTTGTTTTAGGAATTTCAACACTTTTTTCTGCTTCAAAAGTTCAAAGTTTCTTTGGGATGTCTTTTGAACCAGACACCCTTTTCAATTTTATTTTATATGGTTTAACCTTCATCCTTTTCGCTAATCTTTTAAAAGAAAAAGAAGAAATTTCAAAAGTTATTTTTGCCTTTTTAGTAAGTTCTGGGATTCTATCTTTATTATTTTTAATTCAATCTTTTTGGAAAATTTTTCCTTGGGATTTTGCTAAAGCCTTAGGTTTTAACCCTATTGGCTCTGTTCAGGCCTTGGCGGTATTCTTGGGTGGCGCCTTTTTGATTTTAATGGCTATTATAACCAATGCTGAATTTAAAAGGATTTATAAAATACTGGGAGGGATTTTAGGCCTTTTACTTTTTATCTGCTTATTGCTGATTAACTTCTGGGTGGTTTGGCTGGGGATAATTTTTGGTATGGCGATTATTATTTTCAGCATGTTGAAAAATCTTCCTGCCGCTACTTCTTCTGTTTCGGCTAACCCCTTAAAATCTGTTGCACTGCCTCTTTTAATTTGCGTTTTAGCTTTAGTTTTTCTCTTTATAAAATTGCCAGTCAGTAAAATTATCAATTTTCCTTTTGAGATTAGTCCAACCTATAAAGCAACCATTGATATCTCAATTAAAACCCTAAGAGAAGGGTCAAAAAATCTTATTTTTGGTTCAGGTCCAGCCACTTTTGGCTATCAATACAGCCTTCACCGCGGCATAGGGCCCAATTTTACTGATTTCTGGTACGTTCGTTTCGATCAAGGGGCAGCTACTTTGCCAACTTTCCTGGCAACCTGGGGTGCCTTGGGAGTTTTATTGACATTATTAATGATGGGGTTTTTCTTCTGGCAAGGTGTAAAGACTCTTATGCGCAGGGACAATACTCAAATGAGTATGCCAACCTTTGTCGGTGGTTTTTATTTTTTATTCTTATGGTTTTTTTATTCTGCCAATTTTTCTTTAATGTTTGCTGCCTTTTTAATGATAGGTTTATTCATTGTTGCTACCAGTAAACCAGCCAGAGAATTCTTATTTACCCGATCGCCCCAGAAGAGTTTTTTCATAATGTTGGCCTGCCTATTCTTAATCGCAGGTTCAATTATCGGGTTTTATGATATTTATAAAAAATACAGCGCAGGCCTAGCTTATGCTCAGGGGATAAGGTTAATAAATGCCCAGACTCCAAACTTGGATGAGGGCATAACAAAAATTAACAAAGCCGTTACTTCTGACCCAAAAGATCTCTATTTCCGAAATTTATCCCAAGCGTTTTTACTAAAAATTAACGAAGTTCTGAATAGTAAAGAATTGTCTCAAGAAGAAAAGCAAAAAGCTTTTCAGCAAAGTGCCTCTGATGCTGAGCTTTCGGCCACCAGAGCTTGTCAAATTAATTCCCAAGATAGTCAAAATTGGTTCCAATTAGGAACTATTTATGAAAACCTCGCTTTCATAGGTGTTGAAGGAACTGATCAGCTGGCTGTTTTAAACTATAAAAAAGCAGCTGGACTTGACCCCCAAAATCCCCAAATTTATTTTAATATCGGCCGGGTTTATAAAACAACAGCGGAAAAAGCCGAAGCCAAGATTGTGCTTTTAGAACAAGCTAAACAAAAAGACGAAGAAGCAATAAAAAAATTAGAGGAAACAAAAGGGCAAAATCTTGAATTATCATTAGACCAGTTTAAGAAATCGATTGAATTAAAAAATAATTTTACACCCTCTTATTATTTAATGGCTCAGGTTTATGAGGATCAAGGGAAAAAGGATGAGGCCCTGAAAAACTATTTAATTGTTTTTCAATTAGAACCGGGGAATAAAGAAATAAAAGCCAAAATAGAAGAATTAGAAAAAAGTGAAAAATGAAGGAAATTTTGAATTTTACGCTTTGACTTTTCACTTTGCACTTTTCATTTTACATTTAGTTCTTCTTCGAAAGACGAGAGTTATGCATACATCCTTCCTTTTATAGGTGCTATAATATCATAATGATCTCCGGGCGAAAAAATATCTTAAAAAGGTCGACTAATTAGCCCAAAAAATTCACCGAAGCACATAATAATTATCTGCTCGGTAAAAGTCGAACCCCCCACCACTTTTTATGTTTTATGTGTATGTTCTCAAGTCTAAAAAAGATAAGAGATTGTACATAGGCTATACTTCCAATTTAAGAAAAAGATTTCAAGAACATAATTCCGGTCTTAATAAATCTACAAAGAATCGCATACCATTTAGTTTGGTTTATTACGAATCTTATCGCTCTATTGAAGATGCTAAGACAAGAGAAAAAAGATTAAAACATTTCCAAAATTCTTACAAAGAGCTTCGAAAGAGACTAAATTTCAGTCTTAATGAAGCATAAAAAGTGGTGAGGGGGAAAATATTAATAATCAATCAATAAAAATCCATTATTATTTATAGACGCGTAATAAATGATAATGGGAAAAAATAACTTAAAATGCAAATAAGAAATAAAAAGCAAATTATCTCAACAATAGTAACTGTTTTAGTCTCCACTTTTCTAGTTGCTGGTGTAGTTTTTGCTGTTACAACTGTTGGAACAAAAGTTTTAATCGGGAGTGACACCACAACAAATGCAGTTGCTTTGAGTCACAACGACACAACAGGTGATTTTGGTTTGGTGACGTACACAAAGCTGGCAACTGATATGGCAGGAGGATGGTATGCTGGTAGTGACTCGTACAATACTGTTGCCGTCACGCAAACCGGCAATACTTCAGTTTTTGGTTCCATATCCGAATTGGATCTTGCTACGGGAACTACTTTTTCAAGCAGTAATGCCGGCGGGATGTGGGCCGACCTGGAGATGTTAGGTACTGTGAATCTTGGGGCAAGTGCGGCGGAAACGCCTTCGTATTCAGCTGCTGTAGTGGCAACATTAGTTTCTACTACCACAGGAGTGACTGTCCCAGCTAATCGTGTGTTGGCCGGTATAGTTGTTGATTCAGCAATGACAGCAAGCTATACCAACAGTGGTGTAGTTTCTGGAATCGTAATTCGTAGGAACTCAAGCTCTGCAGCTGTCTGGCCAGTTGGGTTAACAATTACTTCAGGATCGGTAACCACTGACATCTCGCTTCAAAATGGCGAAACCATTACTAACTCTCCTGATGGTGTTGTTGCTATTAGTGGAGGAGTAAAGCTTCCGCAGGATGCTGCCTCTGCGACTGATGCCGCTAATACTACTAAGCCAACCGGAATTACCTGTAGCGCTACTACCAAAGGAACTATTACTTGGGTAGATGATACTGATACTACCGGAGCTTGGATTTGGATCTGCGAAAAAACAGGGTCCTCTTCTTACGACTGGTATAGAGCACAATAAAGATTAAATTTAATCCCGTAATTTTATGAGAAAAAATCTCGTGATACGCTCGATATGTTTAGTTCTTACAATTGGATTTTTCTTGTCTAGCTTATTATTGTTTATACCGGGTATGGTTTCAGCCGCATATAACGATGTTCAGCTTACTGCTGCTACAAGCCTTTATCTTACAGGTACGGGTCAGACTATAGTAGCAGGCTCTGGCAGCAAAGTTACTTCTTTAACCGTTAATCCAACTACTATTGTGATTACTGGTGCTTATAGTGACTCAAGCAACAAATCAACTATTACCCTAACCTCAGAAACTGCAGCTGATTTTGTTAACAGTTGGGGATTATCAGCGACATGTAACCCTCATTCTTCAAGTTTAGTTATTACTTGGACAGCTTCCAGTTCTGAGTCAATAACTATTACTCCTGGTAGTGATTGTAATTCACACAACGTTGGCGGAGGTGGAGGCGGAGGTGGAGGTGAAGAAGTAGTTACTACGACTGTTCCCACAACCACCACAGGTGAAGTTACTGTTACTCCTAGTGAGGGTGGAGAGACAATTCTTACCACAAGCACAGGCACAAAAGCAACGATTGAAGTGCCAGCCAATACTGTTTCTACTAACACAGTTTTTAAGGTAACGCCAGCTGAAACAGGAACTTTGGCAATTATGGCGCCTACTCCAAGTGGTGAGGTTTTAGTCGCTGCTTTTAATCTGACTGCTACTGCAGGTACTGTAACGCAAACTAGTTTTGCAAAGAGTATTACTGTTTCTCTTACTTATACTGAGAGTCAAATAGCTGGTCTTAATGAAGCAACTTTGAAGATTTACCGTTGGGATGGCACAAAATGGGTGCCATTATCAAGTACGGTTAATGCCGCTACCAATACTATTACTGCTACCACCATGGCTTTTTCCTACTTTGCTGTAATGGGAGAATCTACAAAGCCAGTTACTCAGATGACTATTGATGAGTTGAAAGCTGAAATCGCCAGGATCCTCGCTTTAATTAGCCAACTTCACGCCCAAATTAATCAACTCGCTGGTACTCCAATTATTACTGATTGCACCACTTTCTCCTTTAATAGGAATTTGCAATTGGGAATGACAGGAGACGATGTTAAATGTCTGCAGGTATTCCTGAACAAAGATCGTGATACCCAGGTAGCTGCAAGTGGAGTTGGTTCTCTTGGAAAAGAAACTACCTTATTTGGTGCCTTAACCAAAGCAGCGGTTATTAGATTCCAGGAAAAGTATTCTTTGGAAATATTAAAACCCCTTGGGTTGGAAGGGGGGACTGGTTTCGTTGGAACTTCTACTCGAGCCAAAATCAATAAATTACTCGGTTTCTAATTTCTGATTAGAAATTGAATCTTTACCCTCTTAGAAAGAATGTGGCTTTCTAAGAGGGTTTATTATATTGTTCCAGGCTTTTTAAAAATGCTTCCACATCTAACCTTGCTTGGGCTTGAAGGTCTGCAGGGAAAAATGGTATAAGCTCTAATATTTTTAGAGCTTCTTTTCTTGCATTTTCAATTTGCCCTAATTCCTTATAAACAAAAGCTAAAGAAGAGTGCAGTTGAGCTTTTTGCTGCACATCTTTTGTGATTGCAATTAGTTTTGGATAAACTTTGGCTAATCCCTGATAATCGCCAATTCTTATATACATATTGAGCAAAACCGGCAAGGCCTCTTCGGATTCAGTATCGTATCCTTTTTCTTTAGCGATATTAGCAAAATAATTAAGTTTTTCATAGTTTCCGAGATAACCCTCTGTTATGCCCATAAGCCAGTAGCATACAGGATAATTTGGGTTTAAATCAATACATTTTTGAGCTCTTTCTTTTGCCGCTTCGTAGTCGTCGGTTATTATGCCAGTTTTTAACCATTCTTTGTAAAATTCTTGGCGTTTAGGACTCAAATCAACGGCTTTTGTAAAATATTCGTTTGCCTCCTTTTTTAGTTGTTCCATTTCTGGTGTACTTACAAAAACATTGTCGGTTTCTTTATTTTTTTCTTCAATTAAGATGTTTGTGTATTCTGCAAGCAAAAGCCAGTTGCGGTCATCTTTTGGATTACTTTCCACATTTTTCTTAAGAAGCGATATTGCTTTTTGGGCAAGTTTTATTGGCTCTTGGCTATTTGGCGTACAAGCTTGGATAAGTTCGACATAGTGGATTCTTAAATAATTATCTATTATAGTTTTTTGAGTTGAAGAGTATTTGTCCACAAGTTCCAGGGTTTTGTTGCATTTTCCCATTTCCGAGTATGCAATCGCGAGATTTAAATCTTTATTAACTAAGAGTGGTTTTAAATTGAAAGAAAAAATAAATAAAGCCAAGATAATTGCTAAGCCAGCCATAATTATCTGTCTGCGAGGATAAAGTTTTGCCAAGAGCTTATTATTTGAGAATTCTTGTTTTTTGATTTGGTTTGGGTTTGTTCTCTCGCCAAAATTTTGGTAGTAGGAACTTGATGTAAGGTGCAAGGAATAGGCAATCAACAGGAAAAAAACAATATATGAGGAAAAACTATCAAAACTGAACAGATTGGCAACAAAATAACCAATCAGAGTTGCTTGAATTGCATGGCAGGAAAGTGCGCTTTTGGTTTGTCTTTTTTTTGTTTCTTGAAGTTGCCAGAACAAAAGCGCAAGAATGGCAAAATAAATTAATAAAGCCGGAATTCCAGCCGTAACCGAGATATCAAAAATAATATTATGGGCTCTGTCCCACCATTCGGTTATTCCACCAGACGGGTCCCATCCCATTTTTGGCAAAGATGGATCGTAAAACTTATCAAAGGCAATGCTAAAATTTTCCATTCCGTAACCCAAGATAGGCCTTTCCATTAAGGCCTTTGCGGAAAGTTTCCAGGCAGACAATCTGTCTTCCTCCATTTTTATTCCTTCAAAAACGCTTAAAGTTCTGTCAAGCCCATAACGGATAATAGACGGCATTTTTTGATAAATTTCAAGATTCTTCTGTAAATAGGCACTTAAAGAGTACATTCCTAAAACCACGATAATCAAAGTAACCCCTATTAATAGTCGGAAAGATTTTGATTTGGCTGGGTAGGCGACAAGAAACCAAATTAGTCCAACAGATAAGCCGGCGAAAACCGCTCTCGTCTGTGCTATGAAAAGAGAAACAAAAATAAAAAAGAAGAAAGCAAAAAAATAAAAAATTTTTTTAGTCCATTTTTTTGACTCAATTCCTAAAGATAGGGAAAGAAAAGTTAACAATAAAAGATAAACTCCCAAAAGAATCGGGTTGCCAATGGTAGAGCCCGGTCTGACTTTAAAAGAAATTAAGAAGGTTTTGAAAAGACCAAATTGTTGGAAAATGGCAACCAAACTTACTAATACGCCAATGAAAATGGAGAAACTCCAAATTTTTTTCCAGTCATTTTGCCTTATAACTAAAAAAGCCAATATACTAAAAATGATATAAAAAGAAAAATTTACAAATCCGCCGGCGCGGAAGGGGTCTCCCCATAAAGTGTTATTTATATTTACCGAAAAGAAAGTTGACAGCATATAGATGCCAAAAAGACATATTAGGGCATATATTATTTTCGATCTACCATTAATCTCAGCCTTAATATCCTCAATATTGATTTTTTTATATAAAATCTGCCAAACGAAAAAAAACAGTAAAATAGAAATGATAATGCGGAAAACTATTGTTTTTCCCCAATCAAGAGGAGAAAAAAAAGCAGGCATTGTTCTATAGGCAAAAGGTAAAGGTAGAAGCGGCAGGAATATAATTATAAAAAACGCAGCCAGATAAAGCCAGTAGAGATTATTTTGAGGCGAGTGAAACAATTTAGCATCCTTGTTTTCCATATAGTTTTATGATATAAAAAAGTATATAAAAAGCAATACCTTATAATATAAACGGAATTTTTTAGCCGTTTGGTGCGGGGACGCATAACTCAAAATGAAAAACTTAGAACAACTAATAAAACAAAAAAAAGCAAAAGTAGCGGTAATCGGTTTAGGTTACGTTGGCCTGCCGAGCGCCCTTGAGATAGCGAAGGCAGGTTTTTCAGTTTTTGGAATAGATATCGATAAAGAAAGAGTAAATCTTGTAAATAAGGGAGAATCCTATATTGACGATGTTGAGTCTGAAGAATTAAAAAAAATAGTCAATTCAAGAAAATTGAAAGCCCTTAGTAATTACGTCCCTCTTAAGGAGTGCAATATTATTTTGATTTGTGTACCCACCCCTTTGGATAAGAGCAAGGTTCCGGATATTTCTTATATTCTTTCAAGCACAAAGCAGGTTGCAAGAAATCTAAAAAGAGGGCAATTAATTATTCTAGAAAGTACTACTTACCCTGGTCTGACGCGAGAAAAAATTTTACCCGAATTGGAAAAAACCAAACTGAAAGTTGGTAGAGATTTCTTTTTGGTCCATTGCCCGGAAAGAATCGACCCAGGAAATAAAAAATATGGTTTAAAAGATGTCCCACGGGTCATTGGAGGAATAACGCCGGAATGTACTCAATTAGCAGCTAAATTTTACCAAAGCTTTATCAGAGCTCAGATTTTACCTTTAAGCTCAACAGAAGCTGCCGAGATGACTAAGTGCTTAGAAAATGTTTTCAGATTAGTGAATATTTCGATGATTAATGAACTTGCGCTTTTATCTGGAAGAATGGGAATTGATATTTGGGAAGTAATTGAAGCAGCTAAAACAAAACCTTATGGGTTTTTTCCTTTTTATCCTTCACCAAAATGCTCCGGCCATTGTATCCCTTTAGTCCCCTTTTTCTTAAGCTATAAAGCAAAAAAATATAATTTTTGGACAAGATTTATTGAGCTGGCTGGTGAAATTAATGAACAAGTACCTCACTATGTTATGAGCAAGATCATTTGGGTGTTAAACTTGAAGAAAAAGCCCGTCCGTGGCTCAAGAATATTGGTTTGGGGAGTCAGTTACAAAAAAGATATTGGAGATACGCGTGAGTCGGGAGCTTTTGATATATTAGCCGATTTGATTAGAAAAGGAGCAAAAGTAGATTATTTCGATCCTTATGTTTCAAAATTTGAAGTAAGACATAGAATTTTAAATAAACCTGTTCTTTTAAAATCAGTTAAATATTCACCCCAAAGTCTAAAAAAATACGATTTAGTATTAATTTTAACTGATCATTCAGGATTTGATTATAGCCTACTGGCAAAGAAGGCTAGACTCCTTGTCGATACCAGAAACGCTATTAAGTCAAGAAAATATAAAAACGTATTTAGGTTTTAAAAAAGACGCACAAAAAGAGCCACAAAGTAAAAAGTTCTATTTACGCTATGAATAGCTTTTCAAAAGATAGTTCGATATCTTTTCTTACCGAAATTTCGGTTTTTATTTTTGGCTTTATTTCTTCGATCATTTTAGCCAGGTATTTAGGCCCGACCGGAAGAGGAATATATTCTCTGGCCATTCTTATTCCCGGCATAATGCTTACTTTCGGGAACTTCGGTGTCGAATCTTCAAATGTTTATTTTGTAGGAAGTAAAAAATATAAAATTGAGGATGCTGTTTCCAATTCTTTAATTTTAGCCTTCTTTTTAGGATTTATTCTGATTATAATATTTTGGTTACTGCTCCAGTTTAATTTTTTTCAAAAATTTATTCAGTCTAATCAAATATCCCCTATTTTTTTATGGATAACGGTGGCTATTATTCCTTTTTCCTTGCTTTTAAGTTTTCTCAGAAATGCTATTCGTGGTGTAGGAGAAATAACAAATTACAATAAGATAAGATTGTTAGAAAATTTTCTCCAACTCGTTGCAATTTTTTCTCTTGTATTGTTATTCAGAAAAAGTATATTGGGGGCCGTTTCCGCTTATGCTATTTCTATTATGGGTGCGGTCTTGTTTACTATTTTTTTAGTAAAAAGATTGGCTCGATTTCGTTTCTCTCTGAATAAGAAATTGGCCAAAGAATCTTTTTTATATGGAGGAAAAGTCTATGTCGCCAACGCTCTCTCTTTTTTAAATTACCGTTCAGATATGTTTTTTTTGGCTTTTTTTTTAACGCCCGCAGCAGTTGGATTTTATAGCCTCGCTACTGGGATTGCCGAGCAGCTATTTATGATACCGGGAGCACTTGCTACTGTGTTGTTTCCTAGGGTTTCATCTATTTCAAACTCTGAGGCAAATGATTTTACTCCTAAAATTGTTCGGCATACCTTTTTTATTATGCTTATCCTCTCACTTTTGTTATCATTTTTAGCCAGACCTTTAGTTATCATCATCTTTGGTTTAGATTTTTTGCCTTCCGTCATACCTTTAATACTTCTACTTCCCGGTATAATTGCTTTTGGTGTGGGAGGAGTGTTAGCCGCTGATTTGGGAGGGAGAGGAAAGCCGCAGTTCGCAGTTTATTCATCGTTGGGTTGTTTGATTATCGATACCATTTTAAATTTCATCCTTATTCCAAGGTGGGGAGTTTCCGGAGCCTCTATTGCCTCAAGTATTTCCTATTCTGTAGATACCCTGATGATGCTCATAGCTTTTTTGAAAGTTTCAAAAAAGTCCTTGGTCGAAGTTTTGTTAATCAAAAAAGAAGATTTTAAAGATTATATCCAAATATTTTTTAGTTTTCGAGACTGGATTCAAGCCAAAAGATTGAATTAGACATTTCTTTTTTATGGAAGATAAGAAATTAACAATTATTTTTTTAGGAAGTGCTGAGAGTATCCATATGTTAAAGTGGGCTGAATTCTTTTCAAAAAGAGGGCACGAAGTCCATCTGATTTCCTATGCTTCTTTACTCGATGGATATGATTTGGGAAATATAAAAATACATTTTATTAAAAAAATTTTCCCAATTAATACCTGGCCTTTCAATACGATACTAAACATGCCATTTATTCTGACTAAAGTGAAAAGATTGACGAGGGATATCAGACCTGATTTTATTAATGCTCATTATGTCACGAGCTATGGAAGCTTAGCAGCATTGCTTAATTTTCATCCTTTAGTTATCACTGCTTGGGGTTCGGATATTTTAGTTACTCCTAAAAAATTTTTACCTTCCAAGTGGGCGGTAAAATATGATCTCTCGAAAGCTGATTTAGTCACCTGTGATGCAAACCACATGAGAGAAGCAATGATAGAATTAGGAGTTAAGGATTCTAAGATTCGAATTATTAACTTTGGTATAGATACCAAAAAATTTAGCCCTGGCGTAAAAGACAAGAAGTTAAAAGAGAAACTCGGCCTTGCTAATTCCAAAATTGTAATAAGTTTGAGGAATCTCGATCCAATTTATGATATCGGAACTTTTATAAAGTCTGTCCCCCTTGTCTTAAAAGAGATACCCGAGACGCAATTTATTATTATAGGGAAAGGTCCTCAGGAACAGGAATTAAGAGTGCTTTCTGAAACTTTAGGTCTTAAAAACAAAATAAAATTTTTGGGACAAATTCCAAATAATAAATTGCCCGAGTATTTAAGGATATCTGATGTTTATGTCTCTACTTCATTATCAGATGGTGGAATTGCAGCCAGTACCGCTGAAGCCATGGCTTGTGGTCTGCCAATAATAATCACAGATGTGGCAGATAATAAGGATTGGGTTAAGGATAATAAAAATGGTTTTTTGATCCAGCCAAAAAACGTAGCGATATTGGCAGGGAAAATTACCTGTCTATTAAAAAATAAAAATATCGGAAAGAAATTTGGAGAAGAGAACAGGAAAATAATTGAAGAAAAAAATGATTACTATAAGGAAATGACGAAAATGGAAGAAATTTATCGAGAACTAATAATTACTAAGAGATAAAATAAAAATTAATTTTAAACATAAGATACTAAACCATTCTTTTATAAAATAATTAAGAAAGATAGTAGTGTATTATGAAAAAAGTTCTTATTATAGCAAATTTACTTTATTCTTCTCCCAGAATACCTGGCTTAGCTAAATACCTTCCCGAATTTAGATGGGAACCTGCTATTCTTGCTTCTTGTCCTAGCAAATTAACTTATAAATTCAGAGTGATAGAAACTCCTTATCGAGGAGACATATTTTGGCTTTGGAGAAAAGTATTTAAATTATTAGGTTTTAATACTGGTAAAAGTATCTTGAATCAGGTAAAAGAAAAAATTGGTATTTCCTCTAAGAAATCATTTGTTGATTATATTTTTAATCTCTATATGACTTTATTTGCATATCCGGATGAAGAAAAAAGATGGGAGAAATCTGCCCTAAAGATTGCAAACAAACTTTTAGAAAAGGAAAAATTCGATGCAATAATTAGCACTTCTTCGCCAGTTACGGCTCATATTATTGCCGATAAATTAAAAATTAGGTACAAAATTCCCTGGATAGCTGACCTTCGTGATCTTTGGACTCAAAACCATAATTATCCCTACCCTTGGTGGAGAAAAGTATTTGAAAGACGACTCGAATTAAAAACCCTTTTATTAGCTGATGTTTTGGTAACCGTTTCTTCTATTTGGACAGAGAGATTAAAAAATCTCCATAAAAGAGATACTGTATATACTATTGTCAATGGTTTTGATTCAGGAGAGGTGGACGAACCCCCCGTTGAATTAATACCTAAATTCATCATTACTTATACTGGTCAAATTTATGATGGGAAACAAGATCCTCTAAAATTTTTAGTTGCTTTAAAGGACTTAATCTTAGATCAGACCGTAAACCCAGACGATGTTGAAGTTAGATTTTATGGTCCAGAAAAATTCTGGTTGCAGAAAAAAATTGAAGAATATAAATTATCAGAGAGAGTTAAGCAATATGGGATGGTTCCCAGAAAAGATTCTCTTAAAAAGCAGCGAGAATCGCAGATTTTGCTCTTATTAAACTGGGAAGACGAAGAAGAGAAAGGAATTTATCCCGGCAAGATCTTTGAATACTTAGCTGCTAGAAGGCCAATTCTGGCGACAGGTGGTTTTGGTTCAGATGTTGTAGACGATCTACTAAAGGAAACTAAAGCTGGTTTTTATGCGAGCGATATTAAAAAAATAAAGCAGCACCTTAAGGATTCTTATAATGAGTACAAACAAAAAGGAAAAGTCGAGTATCACGGAGATAAAGAAGCAATTGATAAATATAGCCAGTTGGAAATGGCAAAAAAATTCTCCGATGTTTTAAATCAAATTACATAATCATAGATTATGAATATTGCAAATAAAAAAATTTTAGTTACGGGTGGGGCTGGATTTATTGGTTCTCATTTGGCTAAGAAATTAATGGATTTGGGTCATCAGGTTGTAGTAGTAGACAATTTTAATTCCTATTACGACCCCAAACTTAAAGAAGAGAGAATTTTAAAATTGTTTTCTGGCTATAATTTTGAACTGAAACGAGTAAATATTATAGATTTTGAGTCTTTGAAAAAAATTTTTCTGGAAAGTCAGATAGAAATAATCTGTCATTTAGCTGCCCAAGCGGGAGTAAGGTATTCTCTTAAAAACCCATTTATTTATGAAGAAACAAATGTTAGGGGGACTTTAAATTTATTGGATTTAGCCAAGGAATTTAAGATAAAAGGATTCATTTTTGCTTCCAGCTCTTCGGTTTACGGGGCAAGTAAAAAAATTCCTTTTTCGGAAGATGATCCTATTCGACAACCAGTTTCTCTTTACGGAGCAACCAAGAAGGCGGCCGAGGCTTTAGTATTTAGTTACCATTATCTATACAAGATTCCTTCTACTATACTTCGTTATTTCAGTGTTTACGGTCCTTTTTGGCGTCCGGATTTAGCGCTATCTAAATTTGTTCATGCGATTTTAAATAACCAACCCATAGAAGTTTATAATTTTGGAAAAATGAAACGCGATTTTACTTACATTGATGATATAGTAGAGGGTACTATTTCGGCTATTGAGAAAAATTATCCTTTTGAGATTTTCAACTTAGGAAATAATCATCCTATAGAGCTAAACTATTTTATCGAATCTATTGAAAAATTATTATATAAAAAAGCTAAAAAAATATTACTGCCCATTCAGCTAGGAGAAGTTCCTATTAACTGGGCCGATATTTCGAAAGCTCAGAAGTTGCTAAATTACCATCCAAAAGTTAGTTTTGAAGAAGGTCTTAGGAAAACTATCGATTGGTTTATACACCAATAACTCTGCGAGAGATGTTTTATATGTGCCTAGTGGCGATGTGCAATATTTAGCAGCAAAATTATTATGAATCAAAATAAAATAACGCCTTATACTTTAGTTATCCCCGCTTATAATGAATCTGCTGTAATTGGTAAAGTTCTAAAAGAATTGGGAAGACCGGTTGGCTGCTATGAAATCATTGTAGTTAATGACGGCTCTACCGATGATACTGCGAAAATAGCCAGAGAAAATGGAGCTAGAGTTATTTCTCATCAGTTTAATAGGGGATATGGCGCTGCCTTAAAGACAGCAATTTCTTTAATTAATACTGAAATAACTATAATTTATGATGCCGATGGTCAGCATTCTCCTCAAGATTTAGAAAAAATTGCAAAAATAGCTAATCAGTATGACATGGTTGTAGGAGCAAGAGAGAAAGGATCTCAAACAGATTGGCTTAGAGTTCCGGCGAGAAAAATACTGACTATTTTTGCTAATTTCCTTTCCGGCTATAAAATTCCTGATTTAAATTCAGGCCTACGTTCTTTTAAAACAGTAATAATTAAAAAATATCTTCATTTAATGCCGGATGGTTTTTCCTTTTCAACTACCAGCACGATTGCTTTTCTAAAAATGGGATATACAGTAAAATATATTCCAATAATCACAAGAAATCGTTCTGGCGGTAGAAGCACGATGGGACCAAGAGATTTATTTAGAATTATAATGCTTATATTAAATCTAATCGTTTTGTTCGATCCTCAGAAAGTTTTTTTACCAGTTTCCGCCATTTTCTTTTCGTTAGGTATTGGTTATTTTATCTATTTTTCACTGGCTTTTTATGTAGATGTGTCCTCTTCGATGATTTTGTTGATTATGGTGGGGGTAATTATTTTTTTTATGGGTATTATCTGTGAACACATATCAGCAATTAGGCGTGAGCTCCATAAATAATTATTTTTAAAATATGTGCGGGATTTTTGGCTTAGTCACAAAAAATAGTTCATGTTATATTAATAGCCATTTGAATGATTTTTTTGATTGCTTGTTTAAACTCTCTGAGTCTCGAGGGAAAGAAGCAGCTGGCGTCGCTTTTCTTTCAGATAATCAGATTGAAATTTACAAAAAAGCTATTCCAGCTTCATCTTTTATAAAAGATGAGGAATATAAAACACTATTTAAAAGAGTAGGGGATAATAATTTCTTTGTCGCTATCGGTCATGCCCGATTAGTTACGAATGGCTCAATGGAAATTAATTACAACAATCAACCAGTAATAAAGGACGGTGTGGTTGGCATACATAATGGGATTATTGTTAACGATTCAGAAATATGGAGAGAGTTTCCTGTCCTAAAACATGAATATGAAATTGATACTGAGGCGCTTATTGCTTTGTTTGGCATGTTTTTAAAAAAAGACAAAACAATAACTAAAGCAGTAAAAGATACTTTCGATGTTATTAGAGGTTCAGCATCAATTGCTTTTTTGTTTACCGATAAAAAATGTCTTTTGTTGGCTACAAATACAGGTTCTTTATATTATTATTTTTGGCCGCAGAAAGAATTTTTAATTTTTGCTTCGGAACGCAATATTGTGAAAAAATTTCTAACGATAAACCACCTACCATTAGAAAATCAAATATTTCATCTTAGAGCAAAATCAGGACTTTTAATTGATATAGAAAATTTGAAAATAAAAAATTTCTTTTTTGAAGAACCAGAGGTTCCGCTTTCTAGCGAAGAATTTAATGTTATTTCTGCTAATTTCGATATTGTAGATTTATCGTCTAAAGAAAATATAATTTCAAGAACAAGTGATAGAAATTATTCTTTTTCTAAAATTACTTCCTCTCTTTCTTCTGAACTAAATCATATTCAAAAAGCGGTAAAATCTTTAAGACGGTGCACAAAATGTATTCTTCCAGAAACAATGCCTTTTATTGAGTTTGATGAAAATGGGACCTGTAATTACTGCCGAAGTTATAGAAAGATAGAACTAAAAGATAAACAGGAAATGGAAGATGCACTAGAAAAATATCGCTCTAAAAATGACAAGCCAGATTGTTTGGTCAGTCTCAGTGGGGGAAGAGATAGTTGTTACAGTCTGCATTATATAAAAAAAGTATTAAAAATGAATCCTATTGCTTATTCATATGACTGGGGGATGATTACTGATTTGGGAAGAAGGAATCAGGCAAGGTTGTGCGGAAAATTAGGAGTGGAGCATATCTTAGTTTCGGCCGACATAAAGAAGAAGAGAGAAAATATAAGGAAAAATGTGACTGCCTGGCTTGAAAAGCCTGATTTAGGTATGGTACCTCTTTTCATGGCCGGCGATAAGCATTATTTTTACTATGCCAATAAAATAAGGAAAGAATATGGCGTAAAAATAGATATAATGGGTGAGAATGCATTAGAATGGACTCATTTTAAACACGGTTTTAGTGGTATTAGTCATAGAGTCAGTGATCAGCATCCCTATTTTCTTGCTTTGGCAGATAAAATAAAACTCGCCCTTTATTACGCGGGGCGGTTTATTATAAATCCAGCTTATCTTCAATCTTCTCTTCTCGACAGCTTAAAAGGATACCTTTCTTATTATATGATTCCACATCACCATCTATACCTTTTTGATTATATTAAATGGGATGAGGAAGAGATTATTTCAACCTTAAAAAAAGAATACGATTGGGAAACCGCAGTTGACACAAAAAGCACTTGGCGGATAGGAGATGGTACTACTTCTTTCTATAATTATATTTATTATATTATGGCCGGTTTCACCGAGAACGATACTTTTAGAAGCAATGAAATAAGGGAAGGAATAATTAGTAGAGAAAAAGCATTAAAATTAGTTGAAGAAGAAAATAGGCCGAGATATGAATCTATTAAATGGTATTGCGATACTATTGGAATTGATTTTGAAGAGGCGCTAAGGGTGATAAATTCTGCGCCAAAAATTTATAAAGTTTAACGAAACCGTGGAAAAAAGAAAAAATTATTATATTTATTTGAGAATTATTGGATTAGCGCTCTTTATTTATATAATTTTTAATATAAATATTCACGAGTTATATTTAATTTTCAAAAAAACAAATTTTTTTTATTTTTTTCTCTCTATAATTCTATTGCCAATTTCGGCTTTCTTTGGAGGTTATAAATGGGGGATATTGGTTAATTTGAAAGATTCAAAAGCTTCCTTAAAATTTCTTATAGAAGCTCATTTGAAAGGTCTATTTTTGGGGATTATTACGCCTGGGCGGCTTGGAGAATTTTATAGAGCAAAATATTTATCGGAAAAGACAGGTTCCTCTCTGGGTAGAAATTTTTATACGGCTTTAGTTGATAGGATAATGGATATTATTATCACTGTGGCAGTGAGCTTATTATCAATTGTGTTTTTTGTTTTTAGTGTAGTCGATAGACAATTTGCTATAATTTTGCTAGGTATAACTTCGATAATTATTTTTGGAGTCGTTATTATATTATTTATGCTATTTGAAGGAGGATGGACTAAAAAGATATTAAACAGGATGATAGCCACTACATCTTTTAAAAAATGGGGCAATATTTTTATTGGTGATTTCTTTGATTCCGTAAAAGAGCTCAGTTTTTTTGTTTTTGTCAGACTTTTAATTCTGGCCCTCATTTCTTATTTTCTCTCGGTTTTTATTTATTTTATCTTGGCTCTATCATTAGGCTTAAAGATTACATTCCTTCAATTATTTTTTATAAATGCATTAGTTTGGATAATTCTTCTTTTCCCGATTACTTTTTTAGGTTTGGGGACTAGAGATGCAAGTTATATATTTTTCTTTTCAATACTTAATATAGGCGCCTCGTCGGCGGTAGCTTTTTCTATGCTTATTCTATTTACGGGCATTATTTTGTCTATTCCTGGCGTGATATTATTTTTGTCTGAAAAAACCAAATCAGACGGTAGACGGTATTTAAGCAAAATTTAGTAAAACAAGCCCCTTATAATATCACCGCTATAAATTGCACTGGGAATTGTTTCACATTCATGCCAGCACCCAGGGCAACTTTTTACTAATTGGCGGTATTTTTCAATTTCTTTTGAAAACCAGAGATCTTTTACTGTAGTTTTTTTTAGGTTCCCTGCAATAGTAGAATTAGAAAGACAAATTGGGACATCTCCATTTGGTAATATTCTTATATGGCTTTTTAGGACAAGACAGGTAGGATTAGGACTTCCTTTTTTATAGATAAGCCTGTTATGTAGGCCCCTTAAATCGTATCTTAATATTAAGCGTTCTTTAAAATCAGGGACGGCATCTACCATTTTTTTTAAAGCCTCTAAAATTTCGTTAATTTCTTCTTCTTTTAAGTGGGAAAAACAGGGAAATTCATTATCTTTTTTAGGCATAAGATTAACATTATTTTTTGGATCATACAGAGCAACTTTCTCATAGGCAAGAACGAGATGAATCGGTACTTTAATGGGATTGCATATTTTTTTTAGTTCATTATAGTCGTTTAAGCCCTCTTTGTTAAAGATAATCTGATTTATAGCAAGATAAAACTTCTTTTCCTTTCTTATTTTTGCCAATTCTTGTACTGTTTTCATTGCTGAATTATAAGCATTTTCAACTCCTCTTAAGCCATCATGTTTTTTACCGATCGCATCTATTGATATTTTTATGTGTATATTTCTGGCGTTATTGATTTTATTAAAAAATGATAGAATTCTTTCGGTTAAAATTCCATTAGAAGTAATATGAATCATTTCTGGCTTGCTATATTTTTGGATTGCTTCGACGACTTCAAGAAGGCCCTCTTTTAAAAATGGTTCTCCGCCGGTTATCCTAACTGCGTCAAGTCTAAGTTGTTTAAATATGTTTATAATCTCGTCTAATTTTAATTCTTCTTCGCTTGTTTTTTTCCAGACATCGCACATTTTACATCGGCAATTGCATCGCCAGGTGATGATATAAGTACAAAAAGAAGGAAGAGAGATTAGCCCGAACCTATTTTTTAAAATTGTTTTTAGAATATTTATCGGTAACATACTCTCTACAAAATTTATGTGATATAATTTAAAAATGACAGGTTTTATTTATATTATGCATTATAACAATTTTTATTCATTAGTAAAAGTATTTAGTCATGTTTTTTAACGAAATTCTAATTCCTATTTTTTTCTTGTTTCTTTTCTCTAATGTTGCTTTTGTAATCGGGTATTTTATTTTAGGTAAAATCAAAGCGAGAAAAGCTGATTTTCTATTTAATCTAGCCTATTCTTTGTTGTTGGGATTCGGTATTTTAGCACATCTTACTTTACTGTTTTCATATTTTGGTATTCTCAGCAGATCTTTGATATACGTTTTCATCTTGTCTATTTTTATTTTGGGTTGGCGTTATTTATCTTACCTTTATGAGAATCTGAAAATGAACATAATTGGGATTTCAGAATTTTCTTTAATAGAAAAGATTCTTTTAGGTATTATACTTATTTCAGTGGTTTTTTTCTTTTTGTTCTGTTTTATGCCTCCTTATTGGACAGATGAGGTTGTTTATCACCTTCCAGAGGCAAAAGCGGTGGCGGAAAATGGTTTCTTAAAAGATAGCTGGGGAAGGTTGGGTGGAGAATTAATTCAACCCTGGGTTTTGGCTTTGCCCCTAATGATGGAAGGATTATATGCTTTGGCTGGAATAGTTGGAGGATTTTCCTTGATGCACCTTTTTCATTATCTAATTTTTTTATGTCTAGTTGTTACTTCGTATGTTTTTCTCCGAAAAAATTTTTCTAGGGTTCAAGCATTTTTTTTCTGTGTGGGAATTTATACTTTACGAATAATTGTAGTTAACTCTGTCTTGGGGCTCGTAGATGCGGCTATGGTTGCTTTTGATATTTCGGGATTGTTCGTTTTTATTAATTGGTTTTTTACCAATAAGGAAGAAGATTTAAAACTTTCTGCTCTCTTGTTCGGTTTTTCTGCTTCTATAAAATATAATGCTTTTTATAATTTATTAGTAGTCTTAATTTTTTTAATTGTAAAAGTTATTTTCATTGATAAAATAGGAATTAGAAAAAGCATTAAAACTGTTTTAACTTTCTTATCTTTTTGGCTTCTAATAGCTGGTTTTTGGTATATTAAAAACTTATTTTTTTATTGGAATCCTTTTTACCCATTTTTATTTGGCCATCGCGGTATAGGAGAATCAGACTATAAGAGTTTGGTCAGCGGGACTTTTAAGTCATTTAAGTCGTTAAAATTTAGTTTTACTTTTCTTTCCCCTCTTTTATTTTTAGTTTTTTTACCAATTTTTTATTTTATTAAAAAAAATAAAAAAATAATTCTATTTCTGCTTTTCTATTTTTTTGGTTTTTTGAGCATCTGGTTTTTAGTTGGTTCGAATGATATGAGATATGGAATAAATGCTCAGATCATCTTAATTATTATGGGGGCGATTATATTGGGATGGGCTTTTTTAAACATTCTAGAGAAAGTTAAAAAAAATATAATATTAATTTTATCATTAGTTTTTTTGGTCTCGATTTTTTTTATGTTTGGCGCAGTTAGTTTCAAGAAAATTCCTTTAGATTTTATTCCGTTTCAAATCGAATATATGTTAGGAACAAAAAGCAAATTAGATTTTTATGCTTTCCAAAATTTGGCTGAAGAATTTTATGCTTCTGATTATATCAATGAAAAATTAAACGATGAAAAAATCATTGATAATTTATGTTCGTACGAAGGGAATTTCTTTCTAAAAAATGGTAATAAGTTTGTTTCTTTGGATCTTTGGCAAAAAGATAATAATTCCGATATTTGGAACCAGCTTTCTGATTATCTGAAGAAAAACGAAATTAATTATCTTCTAATTGCTTGGCAGGAAAAGGAAAATAATTATCAACGCAAATCTGGAGCCTGCAGTCCTGACTGGCAGTATTACAAGGATAGTGTTTTTCCCTTAGAAAATATAATTATAGGACACAGTCAATTAGTATATACTGGGTCGCAGAGAGAGGTTAAACTTTATAAAATTGACTTAAAATGAGATGAAACCATTAATTTCCATAATAATTCCTTGTAGAAATGAAGAAAAAAATATTGGAAAATGTTTGGACTCAATTTTAAAACAGGACTATCCAAAAGAAAGAATAGAGGTTTTGGTTATTGATGGAATGAGCGAAGACCATACAAAAGATATTATAAAAGATTATATTAAAAAATATCCTTTTATTAAACTTTTGGACAATCCAAAAAAATTTACCTCTTTTAGTTTGAATACTAGTCTGAAGGTGGCGAAGGGGGAGATTATTATTAGAATGGATGCTCATGCAAGTTATAAAAGTAATTATGTTTCAAAGTGTATTGATCATATAATAACTTCAAAAGCTGATAATGTTGGCGGGGTAATAAAAACTCTACCAGCCAAAAACACTCTGATCGCTCGGGCAATCGCTATTTCATTATCAAGTTTATTTGGCTCAGTTTCTGATTTTAGAGTTGGATCTGATGGAGTAAAACCAGTTGATACAGTATTTGGTGGCTGTTACAGAAAAGAGGTTTTCAAAAAAAATGGTCTTTTCAATGAAAATTTAATAAGATCACAGGATTTAGAGTTTAATTTGAGATTGAAAAAAACCGGTGGCACAATCCTTTTATTTCCTGACATAGTGGCTTATTACTATCCAAGCTCCGATCTTAGGGATTTTTTTAGGCATAATTTTGAAGACGGTATGTGGGCGATTTACCCTTTTAAATTTGTAAAAATTCCTTTTGGGTTAAGACACTACATTCCTCTTATTTTTATGCTGAGTTTAATTGGTACAGGAATATTGGGAATATTTCTGTCATCTTTTTTATGGCTATTTTTGTTTATCATTGTGTCGTATTTCTTAGTCGCTATTTATTTTTCACTTAAGACTTCAGTAACTGAAAAGGATATCAGATTTTTATTTATTTTGCCTATTGTCTTTTCTACTAGACATATAGGTTATGGTTTAGGTTCTATTTTGGGATTGATAAAACTATTATTTTAAATTATGGAAGGACGCAAACTAAAAGAAGTAAAATTCCACGATAAGATACGAGATGAAAGTTTGGAAACGGATGAGAAAGAATACTGCCATTTGCCGTCGAATCGAAAATTTTATTTGATTGCTAGAAAAAACGCAAGATTTGTTGAAAATTACTTACTTAGTAAGTATCAGGATAAGAAAGTGTTAGATTATTGCTGTGGTGATGGTAATCTTGCGATTTCTCTTGCGAAAAAGGGATTAATATGGTTGGCTTAGTAAATAATTTCTATTCTATCTAAGCCTAAAAAATAAAATGAAAAGACCTCTTGATTTTGTATTTTCTTTAATAGGGATTATAATTTTATCACCAGTTTTTATAATAATTGCCTTCATAATAAAATTAACTTCCAGGGACTCTGTTTTTTTTCACGGAACAAGAATTGGTAAATTAGGTAAACCATTTAAGATTTTTAAATTTAGAACTATGGTATCTGGCGCTGAAGATCTGGGCGGGCCTTCTACTGCCAGCGATGATCCGCGCTTAACAAAAGTTGGAAAATTTCTTAAAAAATATCAATTCGATGAATTGCCCCAGCTTATTAATGTGATAAAAGGAGAAATGAGTTTGGTTGGGCCACGACCTGAAGTGCCACTATATGTTAATATGATGACAGAAGAAGAGAAGAAAATTATTCTTTCGGTTAGGCCTGGAATTACAGATTTGGCTTCCTTGTGGGATTTCCATGAGGGCGAGATTTTAAAAGGAAGTCCTGATCCAGAAAAAACCTATATGGAGAAAATAAGGCCGGAGAAAATCCATCTTCAGATAGAATATGTAAAGAATCACTCCTTTATGTTAGACTTAAAGATAATCTTCAAGACGATAATAAAAGTATTTCATGGATAATATCGAGAATTATAAAAAAGTAGCTTTGGAAACAAGAAAAGCGGTGCTTAATATGATTTATAAGGCACAGACCTCTCACATAGGTTCAAATTTTTCTTGTATAGACATACTTACGGTTCTCTATAATATCACCAATATAGATAAAGATTTAAAAGAAGACAGGGATAGAATAGTTATTTCTAAGGGCTGGGTTGCGGCTTCAGTATATTATTTCTTGGCTAAAAAAGGGATTATACCGGAGGAAGATTTAGAAGATTACTGTAAAGAAGGGTGTAAATACGTTGGATTAGTAGAGCCTTATGTCAGAGGCATCGAGGCAGCCGGCGGTTCAATGGGTTTTGGATTGCCCTTTGGGGTTGGGTTTGCCTTTGCAAAAAAACTAAAAAACGAAAAAGGAAAAGCCTTTATTCTAATGTCTGACGGGGAAATGGATATAGGAACAACTTGGGAATCTGCCCTTATCGCAGCTCATCACAATTTGGATAATTTAATTGTTGTCGTGGATTTTAATGGATTGCAGGCAATGGGAAAGGTGAAAGAAATTTTGAATGTTGAACCGCTAAAAGATAAATGGCGAGCATTTGGCTGGGAGGTTCGGGAAATCGACGGTCACAATTTTGAAGAAATAGAAAAGGCACTTACAACTTCTTCGACCAGCGAAGGGAAACCGATAGTTATTATCGCCAAAACGATTAAAGGTAAGGGAGTCAGTTTTATGGAAGGAGAAAATATCTGGCATTATAAAGCTCCATCTGAAGAAGAATATCAAAAAGCATTAAAAGAGTTAGAATCAAATGGCTGAAATAATCAAACAAAAAGACACAAGAAGAGAGTTTATTGATGCCTTAATAAACTTAGCTGAAAAAGATGAAAAGATTGTTTTGATTGTTCCTGACGTTGGTTTTAATTATATTGAAGAATTTAGGAAGAGATTTCCTGATAGGTTTTTTAATTTCGGTGTAACCGAGCAAAGCACGATGATAATCGCCGCGGGGTTGGCACTATCGGGATTCAAACCCTATGTTTACTCGATGATAAATTTTGTTGTTTTCAGACCTTATGAGATGGTCAGGAATGCCATTTCTTTGCACAATGCCAATGTGAAACTTGTAGGAGTAAAAGGCAGCGAAAAATATAAATTTTTGGGCTTCAGCCATAATCTTATTGCAGAAGATGAGGAAATAAAAGTTTTAGAACGTCTACCTAATTTCAAAACATTCATCGTAAAAAACCCTGCAGAAGTTAAGAAAGTTATTTTAGAAACTTATCAGATAAACTCCCCTTGTTATATAAGAATTTAAACATTTTTTAAAAATATGAAATACAAAGTTGATTTTATTAATTCAAGCTATAGAAGATACTATAAAGCGCACACAAAAGAAATCTTGAAAGCGATTGACAGATGTTTTACTTTGGGCAATTTTGTTTTAAGGAAAGATGTATTAGAGTTTGAAGGAAAATTGGCAAAGTTTGTTGGAGTGAAATATGCTGTCGGCGTTAATTCTGGAACCGATGCTTTAAAGCTTTCTTATGCAGCTTTGGGCTGCGGGCCTGAAGACGAGGTTATAACCGTGGGCCATACTTTTATATCTTCAATCGAGGAGATAGTTCACTTGGGAGCAAAGCCGATTTTAATTGATGTCGGAATAGATGGATTAATGGATGTTTCTCAAATTGAAAAAGCGATTACTAAAAAAACAGTAGGGATTGTACCTGTTCATTTGTCAGGGAAGGTGTGCGATATGACTGAAATTATGAGGATTGCCAAAAAGTATAAGTTATGGGTTGTAGAGGATGCTTGTCAGGCTTTAGGAGTATACTGGGGCAATAAAAAGGCGGGGAGTATTGGTAATACCGGATGTTTTAGTTTCATTTCTCCCAAGACTCTTGGCGGTGCCGGTGATGCTGGTGCAATAGTTACTGATAATAGAAAATTGTATGAAAAACTGCGGTTGATGAGGAATCATTGGAATATCACTCAGGGAGCTTTACATGGAGTTCAGCCAAAAGCACCAAAAATCATGGATTGGGGTTATAACAGCAGGCTCGATAACATTCAGGCAGCAATTTTAAATATAAAGTTTAAATATTATCCGGCGATGCTTAGGCGAAGAAGAAAAATAGGAATGATGTACAATAGAGGGTTGAAAAATTTACCCTGCATTTTACCGATTCAGCAGCCAAAACAGATTTATCAAGAATATATAATCAAAGTAAAGGATATGTGGCGCTTCAAGAAATTTATGGATAAGCAGGGAGTAGAACTTTTAATCAGGGATACAATACCAAATCATAAATTAAAGGGATTGGGCATGAGCCACTTTAAGTTGCCAGTAACCGAAAGAATAGCGGCGCAGTCAGTCAGATTGCCGACTTATCCGGAACTAACAGATGACGAGGTGAAATATGTGATAAGTTCAATTCAAAAATTTTACTTAAGATGATTTCCATTTCTCCGAAGTACAGAAAAATATTTTTTTTGGCATTAGATATTATTATAATAGCTTTTTCAGTTTGGCTGGCTTTCTTTTTGAGATTTGAAGGAAAAATTCCCAGTGAGCAAGCGTCAAACATCAGAGGATTAATTGCTCTTGCCATGCTTTCTTCTTTACCCCTTTTTTATTTTTTCAAACTCTACTCATTTTCACTATCTTTTATAAGTGCCGAAGAATTAGTCGCTTTAATTAGGGCTAATGTTTTTAGTTTTTTATTTTCAGCTACTGTTGTTCTAGTTTTCAGAGATGAGTCCATTTTTACCGGATTTCCCCGTTCCACTCTTTTTATAAGTTATTTTTTAATCTTTTTGTTCTGCGGAGCGAGCCGTTTTTCCAAAAGAGCCTATGATCAGATGTTTGACAGGGGATTAGGCAGGGGAAAAGAAAGAACCTTGATAGTCGGAGCCGGCGATGCCGGAGAGCAAATTCTAAGAAGTATTTTGAATTCACGATTGAGTCCTTATCAGCCAGTCGGTTTTGTTGATGATAATAAATTCAAGCAGGGAGTTGTAATTCACGGCATTCAAGTATTAGGAAGAATAGAAGAAATTCCGGCAGTAGTAGAGCGAGAGGGCGCAGAAAGTATGATAATCGCATTACCTTCAGTTGGTTCAAAAACTATTAAGAGAGCGGTTGAGCTTGGCAACAAAGCGGGTTTAAAAAAAATAAAAATAGTTCCGTCCGTTGCTGAGGTTATAAATGGAGAAGTTAGCATTAGGGCTTTACGTGAAGTCAGAGTTGAGGACTTGCTGGGGAGAGAGCCGGTTTCTTTGGAGCAGAGAGCGATTGAAAATTTTATTCTTGATAAAGCCATTTTAATAATTGGCGCCGCGGGCTCGATTGGCTCTGAACTTTGCCGTCAAGTTATAAAATTTAAGCCATCTTCAATTTTAATGCTTGACCAGGACGAAACCGGTATTTTTAATATTGAAGAAGAGCTAAAGGATAATTTTGAACAAATAAAAATTAAATCAGTTATAGCAGATATTTTAGATAAACAAAAAATTGAAAAAATTTTTAATAATTTTAAACCAAATATAGTTTTCCACGCCGCTGCTTATAAACACGTTCCTTTAATGGAAATTAATTCCGACGAAGCGATAAAAAATAATGTTTTTGGGACAAAAAATGTTGCCGATGCCTCTCTTAAATCAGGAGTAGAAAAATTCGTCTTTATCTCTACCGATAAAGCCATAAATCCCTCTTCTGTTATGGGTGCGACAAAAAGAATAGGAGAAATGATCTGCCAATCTTTGAATCAAAAAAATAACACCAAATTTATTTCAGTTAGATTTGGTAATGTTTTGGATAGCCGAGGAAGCGTTATACCTATTTTTCGTGAGCAAATAAGAAGAAAAGGACCTGTTGAAGTCACCGATCCCCAAATGAAAAGATATTTTATGCTTAATTCCGAAGCCTGTCTTTTAGTAATGCAGGCCGGCGCCATGGGCCAGGGAGGAGAGGTTTTTGTTTTAGATATGGGAGAACCAGTAAAAATTTTAGATTTAGCAAATGAGATGATTAAACTTTCTGGGTTCGAGCCAAATAAAGATATTCCAATTGTTTTCATCGGTATCAGACCCGGAGAAAAGCTTTTTGAGGAAATTTTAACCACCGAAGAAGGAATAGTTGCGACCAAAAATAAAAAAATATTTATTACCAAACTTTCAAAGGTAAATGAAGAAAAATTAAACTTGAACCTTAAAAAATTGAGAGCAATTATTCAAAACGAAAACCAACAGGAACTAAAGAATATTTTAAGAAAAATTGTCCCATCGTATGGGCCACAAGATATTGTTTAAATTTTTGTTAAAGGTTAGACAAATACTTGACAAGAATTAGTAGATTTGCTAAGATGTAATAGTGAGTGGACCGAAAGGTCTCCAATCTAAAGTGGGCAAAAATCCTCCCTCGAGCGAGGATTTTTGCTTTCTAGAAAATCAAAATCCCGCCTAGGCGGGATTTTGAAATGGCCGAGAGAGTGAACTCCAATTCTAAGTGTTTAGTGAGTGACTACCTCTCGGCCAATTACATTTTATCACAGTTTTTGTTAGAATAGAATAAATGAAATTCACTCTCGAAAAATTATTACCAGGAATCAGAGAAAATGTATCCTTAAAAAAATCCAGCACTTTTAAAATTGGCGGAAAAGCTAGATATTTTTTTGCAGCAACAAAAAAAGAAGATTTGATTAAATCAATTAAGCTGGCAAACGATTTTAAATTGCCATTTTTTGTTTTGGGAAATGGAAGCAACTTATTAATATCCGATAAAGGCTTTAAAGGATTAATGATAAAAATCAAAAATCAAAAATCAAAAATCAAACATAATCTAATCTATACTGAAGCAGGAACTTTATTAAGTCAATTAGTTGCTCTTGCCTTAAAAAATAATTTAACGGGTTTGGAATGGGCGGTTGGGATTCCAGGAACTTTGGGAGGAGCTATCTATGGAAATGCCGGAGCTTTCGGTCGGTCAATGCCCGATATTATAAAGGAAGTGGAGGTTTATGACATTAAAAACAAAAGAATAGAAATTTTTAAAATTAAGAATTGCAAATTTAGCTATCGAGAAAGCATTTTTAAGAAAAATAAAAATTTGATAATAATTTCAGCTATTTTGAATCTTAAAAAAGGAAATGAGAAAAAAATTAGGCAAAAAATAAGAGAACATTTAATTCACCGTGTTAAAACCCAACCATTAAATTTTCCTTCCATAGGATCAATATTTAAAAACCCCGCACCAGAGCGAAGCTCGGTACGGGGCAGGTCCATTAATTTTTCAGCTGGTGAACTTATAGAAAAATGCGGATTGAAAGGAAGAAAAATAGGAGATGTAAAAATATCTGAAAAACACGCCAACTTCATTATTAATTTAGGAAAAGGTAAGGCCGGAGATGTCGTGAAATTAATAAATCTTATTAAGAAAAAGGTAAAAGAAAAGTTCGGAGTTAATTTAGAAGAAGAAATTATATACCTAGGTTTTTAAAATAAAGGGTTGACCAAACTGTGTTAAAATGGAAAAATAGAATAAAAATATAAAATAAAAACAGTAGGTGTCGCTGCTGCCTAAAATTTTTATAAAAATTTAAAAATGAAAAAAAATTCCAATAAATATTTAAAAGAAAGAGTTAAAGATATTGAGGTTGAGAAAAAAAGCATTTCAAAATTAATGTCTGAGATGGCCGATACTGGTTTTCAGGGAAGAAAAATAGGGGAGGCGGTTAATATTTGGGAAAGAATGATCAAAGATAAAAATGTCACTATATTTATGGGTCTGGCCGGATCAATGAGTACGACTGGTCAGTGGCGGCTCATAAAGTGGTTGATGGAAAACCGTTTTATTGATGTTTTAGTTTCGACGGGCGCCAACATCTCTGAAGATATCCAAGATTCCTTGTATGGTTACTATAAAGGTCACTGGATTGTTGATGATGCTGATTTATTAAAAAATAATATTTTCAGGTATTACGATGTTTTTACTGACGGCTTAAAATACAGAAGGATGACAGAATTGATAAGAGCATTCCTTAACACTTTAAAAGATGGCTATCCCTATTCGTCAAGAGAATTTTGTCAGGAGTTTGGTAAGTTCCAATTGAAAAAAAATATTGATTCTTTATTGTCTACTGCTTACAGGAAAAATATCCCGGTTTTTAGTCCGGCCATTATGGACAGTGAATATGGAATTGCAGCAGTGATAGCCAGAAGATTGGATAAAAAAAATGTGGTTGTTGACCAGATGAAGGATTTTGAGGAGTTAGCGAAAATTGGAGAGAAAAGTAAGAAAACCGGAGTAATATATATAGGCGGCGGTGTGCCAAAAGACACGATACAGCTTATTACAGCCATAGTCGGTATTTTAAAAGGAGATAAATTGGAATTTCCACATTCATACGCAATACAAATAACAACTGATTCTCCGCAGTGGGGAGGATTATCGGGCTGCACTTTTGAGGAAGCTGTTAGCTGGGGAAAAATAACTAAAAAAGACAATGATAAGGCTGTTTGCTATTGCGATGCTACTATTGCTATGCCGATTATTCTTAATGCCCTGAATGAAAAAATTCAAAAAGGTGGCGGAAAATTCATAAGGAAAGCTCCTGATTTTTCTTGGCTTTTGAAAAAATGAATAATAATTTTTATAAAGGTAATACTATTTCTTTTGGCGGATTGCCAGAACAGGATTTTGAAAAAGCAAAAATTATTGTAGTTCCTGTTCCTTACGAAGCCACCACCTCTTATTGTGAGGGGACAAAAAAGGGGCCAGGGGCAATTTTGAAAGCTTCTTGTCAGATTGAAGAGATCTGGGGCGAATTTATTCATTCTCGAATTGAAAAGGAAAAATCAATTTTTACAACTCAAGAAATAAAGTTGACAGGAAAATCGGAAAAGACATTTTTACCTCTTTCTAATTTTTTAAAAGGAATTTTTGACGCCTCAAAAATTCCTTTTATGTTAGGTGGGGAACATTCAATCACTTTTGGAGCAGTAAAAACAGCTACAAAATATTATAAAAACCTTTCTGTTTTACAATTTGATGCCCACACTGACTTAAGGGATACTTATTTGGGTGAAAAATTTTCCCATGCTTGCATAATGAGAAGAATTAGGGAGTTAGGAGTGCCTATTATTTCTTGTGGCATCAGAAGCATAGATTGCGATGTTGCCGAATTTATTAAAAAAGAAAAAATAAAGAACATATTTTCCCCGTCAGGACTTCCTGTTGAAAAAATTCTGAAATCCCTTTCAAAAAATATTTATTTAACATTTGATTTTGATTTTTTTGACCCCTCTATTATGCCTTCAGTGGGCACTCCTCAGCCTGGCGGTCATTTTTGGCAAGAAACCTTAGATTTGCTAAAGATTATTTGCAAAGAAAAAAATATAATAGGAGCAGACTTTGTTGAACTCTGTCCAATTCCTGGTTTTATTGCCCCTGATTTTCTGGCAGCTAAACTTATTTATAAAGTAATTACCTTTGTTCTATAACAGAAATAGCGGTCGACATTTTAAAAATTTTTAAAACATATTAAAATGGCAAAAAAAACAGCAAAAAAGAAAACAAGGAAAGTAAAAAGAATGAAGCATAGAGGTTGCAGGTGTTGTTGATAAATTAATATTCGGAATATGAGAAAAACAATCCCCAAAGAGGGGATTGTTTTTCTCTTGACCCCCACATCTAATGAATATAAATTTAATTTATTTGTGCGAAACACTATATTCATTAGGTGTGGGGGTTGAAAAAAGCCTATTTTTGAGGTAAAATTGAGACGCATATGCCCGGTAGAGGAATTTCGAATAGTCCTACTGGGCTAATCGGGAAAATTTCGAGGAAATTTTTCATTCGAAATTCTCTTACCGGGTATGTCAATCTTAAGTAAAATTTTTGGCGATCCAAACAATAAATATTTGAAGAGCATTCAGCCTCTCATTGATAAGACTAATGGCTTTGAGCAAGAATTTTCTCAGCTGACAGATCAAGGATTAAAAGAAAAGACTAACGAATTTAAACAAAGACTAAAAAAGAAAGAAACTCTTCAAGATATTTTATCCGAAGCTTTTGCTTTAGTCAGGGAGGCATCAAAGAGAACGCTGAAACAGCGCCATTTTGACGTTCAGTTAATTGGAGGCATTGTTTTGCATCAGGGGAAAATTGCCGAAATGAGAACAGGTGAGGGAAAAACTCTGACCGCTACTTTGCCTTTATATTTAAATGCTTTGGAAGGAAAAGGATGTCATTTGGTAACAGTTAATGATTATTTGGCCCGGAGAGATACGGTTTGGATGGGCCAGATTTATAATTTTTTAGGACTGAGTGTTGGATGTTTAAACCATGAGCAATCGTTTTTATACGACGCCAATTACAAAAAACCCAATGAGGAAAAGGAAAAAAAGAGAGACGAGCTGGGAGGATTTTTTGTTGTCGAAGATTTTTTGAGGCCTTGTTCTAGGAGAGAGGCTTATTTGGCTGATATTACTTATGGCACAAATAATGAGTTTGGATTTGATTACTTAAGAGACAATATGGTCTATGATTTAAAAGATTATGTTCAGCGTGGCTTTAATTATGCGATTGTCGACGAAGTTGATTCAATTCTAATTGATGAAGCCAGAACTCCCTTGATTATTTCCGCTCCTGATACTGAATCCTCTAAATGGTATCAAGAATTTGCTAGAATTATTCCCAAACTTAAAGGAGTTATTGAAGAGGAAGGAAAAGCAGGTGAATTGGAATCTGAGGCAGATTATCTAATTGATGAAAAAATGAGAGTGGCGACTTTAACAGAAAGCGGAATAAATAAAGTTGAAAACCTTCTAGGTAAGGGGAATATTTATGAGGAAAAAGGAATCAGGTATGTACATCACTTAGAGCAGGCCTTAAGAGCCGAAGCTCTCTTTGAAAAAGACAAAGATTACGTAGTCAAAGACGGCGAGGTTATTATTGTTGATGAATTTACTGGCAGATTAATGCCTGGTCGTCGTTGGTCAGGAGGACTTCATCAGGCGATTGAGGCAAAGGAAGGTGTTAACATCCAACCAGAGTCTCTGACCTTTGCCACTATTACTTTTCAAAATTATTTCAGGATGTATAAAAAACTAGCTGGAATGACAGGTACGGCCGCCACTTCAGGCGAGGAGTTTGATAAAGTCTATAAATTAGAAGTGATAACGATCCCGACCAATAAGACTATGATAAGAGCTGATTTGCAAGATAAAATTTATAAAACTGAAAAAGGGAAATTTGACGCCATCGTAAAAGAGATTAAAGAGAAATATCAAAAAGAGCAGCCGGTTTTGGTTGGCACGCGCTCAATTGAGAGAAATGAATACTTAGGAAAACTATTAGAAAGAGAAGGAATTCCCCATCAGATTTTAAATGCCAAGCATCATGAACAAGAAGGTCAGATTATAGCTCAAGCCGGAAAACTGGGAATGGTGACGGTAGCCACCAATATGGCTGGGAGGGGAGTTGATATAATTTTGGGAGGTAACCCTCAAGATAAAGAAGAAGCAGGAAAAATTATCACCGTCGGCGGTCTGCACGTTATTGGGACTGAGAGACACGAGGCGCGCAGAATAGATAACCAATTAAGAGGAAGAGGAGGAAGGCAGGGAGATCCGGGTTCCAGCCAGTTTTTTGTCTCTTTAGAAGACGAACTGATGAGGATTTTTGGCGGAGACAAAATAAAATCTGTGATGGAAATACTGAAGATTCCTGAAGATGAGGCAATTGAAAATGGGTTTATCTCAAGAGCCATTGAAGACGCCCAGTCAAAAATCGAGGGTTATAATTTTGATGCCAGATCTAATCTAATAGAATATGACGATGTGATGAATAAACATCGGGAAGTTTTTTATAAAAAGAGAAAAGAGATTCTCGAATTTTCTGCGCTTCAGCTGAGAGAAAGAACTTTAGAAATTGTAAAAAAAGCCGGTTTTTCAGCAGAGGATTTTGAAAAAAAAGAAAAGGAAATAGGCCAGGATGATTTTTCAAAAGCAATGAGATTCTTCTGGCTTAGAACTATGGATATGATTTGGATTGACCACTTAGAAGATATGGAGCATTTGAGAGATTCGGTCAAGCTCAGGGCGTATGGCCAACTGGATCCTTTAGTTGAGTATAAAAACGAAGGGCACAGGATGTTCCAGAAATTAATTTCTACTATTGAGTCAAATGTGGCCCAAAATATTTTTAAAATCACAGTTCAAAAAGAAAAACCTGCTTTTACCCAGGTAGTTTCTTCAAGTGGCCGAAATAAAAATGTTGGTAGGAATGATCCCTGTCCTTGCGGTTCCGGAAAAAAGTACAAAAAGTGCTGCGGAAAATGACGAAATATAATTCAAAGGAAAAATGAAAATACCCACTTAGTGGGTATTTTCATTGACATCTTTATATTTTTATAGTAAAAACATAAAGAGAACATTTCAAAAGGTAAAAAATATGGAAAAGAAAGGAGAAGAGAGAAAGAAGTTAAAAGTCGATCGCATCAAAGATGGTACGGTACTTGACCATATTACAGGTGGGCAATCGCCGAATGTCTGCAGGATTCTGAAGATTGAGGCAGGAACAACTAAAGTAGTGACTGTCGCGATTAATGTACCCAGCAAAAGGACGAAGCGGAAGGATATTGTGAAGATTGAAGGGACGGAATTAGAAACAAAGGAGATACATGCTATTGCCATTATTGCGCCAGAAGCAACCATTAATAAAATCAAGAATTTCGAAGTAGTTGAAAAAACAAAGGTTAAGCTGCCAGAAGAGATCATCGGTATATTAAAATGCGGTAATTTTGGTTGTATAACTAATACTACTGAACCCAAAGAACCGGTTACCACCAGATTTTACACTGAAAACCAGGGTGGAGAGCCTTATTTTCGCTGTCATTACTGTAATTGTATAATGACACAATCAGAGGCAGTAAAAGCAATAGTCTAGGCGCCATTTTTTCGGCGCTTTTTTTGTCGCAACGAACTTGCCCGAGAGTTTTTGTCTCGAGCTTGATTTTTTTTGAATAATTTCTATTATAAAAACAGCTCGTAATATAAAAGGGGGTGATAAAAAGTGGAAAGGAAATTTAAAATTGGAGTAATGGGTTCGGGTGAAGGAGAAAGCGTAGCTCAAAAAGATCTTGCCAAAGTGATAGGAGAAGCAATTGCTGCTCAAGGATGCATTCTTGTAACCGGAAGCGGCACAGGATTACCTCATGAAGCTGCTTTGGCTGTGGCTGCTAAAGGTGGAATTTGCCTTGGTTTTTCTCCGGCTATGAATCTAAGAGAACATGTCGAGAAACACAAGTTTCCAGTTGAGCCATATATCTTGATTTTCACCGGCATGGAGAAAAAAGGAAGGAATATCATCAGCATTAGAAGCTGTGACGCAGCAATCTTTGTCGGAGGTAGAATGGGCACTCTGAATGAATTTACCATCGCCTACGACGAAGCCGATGAGAGAAAAGTCATTGGCATCCTAGAGGGTTCCGGAGGATTTTCCGATAAGCTATTTGCATTAGCAGCAGAAAGCGGCAAGAAGAGTAAGGCCATTATTATCAGAGAAAAAGATCCAGCTGAGTTAGTCAATAGAGTAATTCAGGTCCTGAAGGGCATCTCAATATAGAGATGCCTATTTTTATTCGCGCAGGAATACCTCGAGCGTAAGCTCGGGGAGTTTCATTTGACAAATTTATCGAATGTTGCTATTTTAGAAATCGGAGGAAAGATAGTTCTTTCCCAAAAAAATATAGGAGAAAAAGAAAGATGGAAACAGAAGGAAAGAAACGAATAATCGTTGCTCTTGATGTAGATAGTGTCGACAAAGCGATAGTGTTAGTTGATCAACTAACACCCCATGTTGGCTATTTCAAAATCGGTCTTGAGTTAATCTACTCAATACTAGCCTCTTTGCTTAGAGTCGAAGCCGATGGAGAACCCAATCTCTTTCGAGTCAGGGAGTTATTTAACCGAATCAGGGATCAGACTTTCTTGGACACTAAACTTGATGACATTCCGAACACTGTTGCTGGTGCTACTAAAGCTATTGCCAAGATAGAGACAAAGATATTCAACGTTCACGCTTCAGCTGGCAAAGAAGCAGTAAAACAAGCTGTTGCTAACCGTGGCGACTCTATTGTTCTTGGCGTCACCGTGCTGACTTCTATTGGTGAAGAAGAATGTGTTTCTATATTCGGCGACAAACCAGGACCAAAGGTTGTCCAATTTGCCAAAATGCTGGCTGAAGTAGGCGCTAACGGTATTGTCTGTTCGCCCCAAGAACTAAAGCTTCTTGCCCAATATCCAGAACTGGCAAAGCTGAAAAAGGTTGTTCCAGGTGTCCGTCCTGAATGGGCAGCTGTAGGAGATCAGAAACGTGTGATGACCCCAGGCGAAGCTATCAAGGCCGGAGCCGACTTCGTTGTCATTGGCAGACCAATTACCCAACCACCAAAAGAAATCGGAGGCCCAGCAGAGGCAGCTCAGAAGATCGCTGAAGAGATTGATAAGGCTTTACTCGAGAAACCACTCATAGAGCATAATGCTATCTGGACCTTCAAAGGGTCAGAAGGCGAACCTCATGCTTTTTTAGCTTCAGGAAAACATAGTGACGGCTATATAAACCTGAATACAGTTCTTCAGTCTCCGCAACTTTGCGAGACATTGGCTGAGCAATTGGTTCACAAACTGGGAGCTCAAGGAATCACCAAAGAAACCGTTGACGTAGTGGTTTCTTCAAGCTATGCAGCAATTGTCTTTGGATATGCAGTGGCTCGCCAACTAGGCGTAGATTTCATCTTCACTGAAAAGCTAGAGAATCAACAGATTTTCGGAGAGAGATTTGTTCTCGCTCCGGGTGCCAGAATCCTACAAGTGGAAGAACTGATTACCACTCTAAAGACTGCAAAAGGTGTCAAAGACGCGGTGTTGAACAACAACCCTGAAGCCGAGTTTATTCAAGTTGACGGCAAGACAATTGTAGCCACCGTCATACACAGGCCTGACAAATTACCGATAACCTACGAAGACTACACAGTGATCGCTTTGATAGAAAAAGAGATTCACGCTTGGGATCCCAGCGAATGTCCTCTCTGCAAGAAGGGTTCCGAAGCATTGCATCCAAAACAAAATTGGCAAAGATTCCTTCAACGCTGATAACTGCAGTAGTTGGCAACCCATCTCAATAGCCCCATTTTTTAAATAACCCACTTTTTTCTTTTCGTGGGCTTTTTTATTTATTATGAGTTGACCTTCTTATTTTAATATGCTAAATTGTATATTGTTCGTATGAGGAGAAGGCGAGAATGGAAAGTCAAAAATCAACATTCGAGACTGATCGCACAACAGTAGGCGTACTACAACCAGGATTTGGCAGCGGCGTAGTGATAGAAGGCGGTAAGGAAGTTATTATCCCCCGGGGCAGAATAATTAAAGAAAATACACGAGGGACAGTCTCAAGAGTATTGCAGCAATTTAGCGAGAAAGAAGGGATCTTAGGAGAAATAATAAGGACTTTCGGTGGCGAAACTGAAGTCAAAGAATGGGAACAAGCTCCTGAATGTACCTTTTGCGCAATGATATGCAATGGTAGTTGCGACGAAGCTATTGAAATCTAACAGCTCATTTCAAAATTCAACAAATACCCACTTTTTTATGTGGGTTTTTTATTTAGCCGGCGAACTCGCCGCAGCGAGTTCGCCGGCTTCCTGTATGGCGCGTTGAGGATTGACGGAATTTATCACCAGTGATAGATTTAAATATAAAGCTCTTTAGAAGGGAACGAAATGGCAAAAACCGAAATTCAAAAAAGACCAAATCCTGTTAGAGTGAGTGTCATGCTTATATGCTGTAGGGAAGAGAGAAATACCACCTGTTTCAACAAGGAAATTGACAGCGGATGCCTAAACTTTCCTTGCTGCAAAGTCAGTATAGAGTAAGTATTAGGTTCACCAAATTTCCGGTGAACTTTTTTAATAAAAAACCTGCTATTTAGAACCAATCTATTAAGCAGGTTTGTTTTTGTTTACTTTTTGTTTTAGAGGTTTTGTTTTGTTGGTGTTTCAGTAAATGAAATTAAGAAAGGGGATCGAGGCCGAGTTCTTTTCTGAGTTCATTGATCCTTGCTATTTCTACTTGAGCTTCAAGTGCCGCTCTCATGACTATCGGTTCTTTAGTTCCTTCTGTCGTTATCTTTTGTAATTCATCGGCAGGTAATTCTCCCATCTTTCGTACTAGGACCTCGAAAGTAAATTTAGCAAGAGTTGGGCCATCCTTTCCTAGCGCCGCTTCCGCTAATTTGCTTTTATCCCATTTTCTTAATGTTGCTAGCAAGATTCTTCTGGCATATTCTTTTCTTTCTGACCATTCTTCTACTTCTCTTTGCGCTTCTCTTGCTCTCTCTGCCCATTTTGATGTCCGCTGTATATTTGCTGATCTTCTTACCGAATCTGTTTCTAAGATCGCTGATCTCAATTTTTCCTGGCAGAGCTCGAAAGTTTTTGTGATAGATCCAACTGCTATAGGTTGTAAGAAAGACTGTATCTGATCAGGAGTTGCACCTTCAAGTCTTTCTAGGTCTATTATTTTTGCTACTATTCCCACCTCTTTTTTAATTGCTTCTTCATCCATATTTCTCACCTCCAAAGAACTGATATAGCAGTGTAGCAAATGACTGATATTTTGTCAATCTGTTTAACTGAAATATGGCTTGATTTTGCTTAAAAATTAAGGTAAAATAGTGGTATATGGAAGCGAAAATTCCTCTTAAAAAAGAGGTTGAAAATGAGATAAATTCAGCCAAAGATCTAAAAGAACTAGATCTGATTTTTAAGAAATATTTAGGAAAAAATGGAGAAATTATTCTTGGCTTGAGAGGTTTGAAAGATTTACCCAAAGAAAAAAGGGCAAAGACAGGCAAGGAACTAAATTTATTAAAAGGTGTTATTGAAAAAGAACTTAAAGAAAAAGCTGCTGAGTTGGAAGAAAAGATACAGAAGGAAGGCAAAAAAGAAGACTGGATTGATGTTACTATTCCCGGCAAAAAACCAACTATCGGACATTTGCATCCTTTAACCCAAACCAGAAGAAAGTTTGAGGAAATCTTTCAGTCGATGGGATTTTCAGTTGTTGAGGGTCCGGAAACAGAAAACGAGTGGTATAATTTCGAAGCCTTAAATATCCCAGCTTATCATCCGGCCAGAAGCACTTTTTGTCTTTCTCTTTGCCGAACTTTTTATTTAAAAGGCGGAAACTTGTTGAGAAGCCACACTTCTTCGGTTCAGATCAGATATATGGAAAAACATCGGCCGCCTTTAAGAATTATTGTTCCCGGCCGAGTTTTCAGAAATGAAGCCACTGATGCCAAACATGAGTTTAATCTTTATCAGATCGAAGGTCTGATGGTTGATAAATCAGTTTCAATAGCCAACTTTAAGGCAATACTGCAGGAATTTTTAAATAGATTTTTCCAAAAGCCGGTTAAGATGAGACTGAGACCATGTTATTTTCCTTTTACTGAGCCTTCTTTTGAGGTTGATATAGAATGTGTTGTCTGTGGAGGCAGGGGATGTCCAACCTGTTTAAGAAGCGGCTGGATAGAAATGATGGGGGCGGGTATGGTGCATCCCAATGTTTTTAAAAATGTCGGCTTAAATCCAAAAGACTGGCAGGGGTTTGCCTTTGGCATGGGCATGGATAGATTTGCAATGATGAAATACAAAATTAACGATATTCGGCTTTTTTATTCAGGAGATTTAAGATTTTTAAAGCAGTTTTGATTTATGATTTTTTCTTATAACTGGTTACGATCATTTTTTAGCAAAAAACTTCCGAAACCCAAAAAACTGGCTGAAGTTTTAACAATGGCTGCTTTTGAGGTTACCAGAGTTGAAAAATCTGGAAAAGATTTTATCTTAGATATCGATGTTCTCCCAAATCGCGCTCCCGATTGTTTTTCTCATTTTGGAATAGCTAGAGAGATTGCTGTCTTGTTAAATCTAAATTTAAAATATTTTTATAAGAAATTAATTGAGGATAGAAAAATAAGAGCGAAAGATTTTATTAAAATTGAAGTTAAAGCTAAAAAATCCTGCCGACGCTATACTGCCAGAGTAGTTAATAACGTAAAAGTTGGGCCGTCGCCGAAATGGTTAAAAGAAAAATTAGAAGTTTGCGGTTTGCAGCCGATAAATAATATTGTTGATATCGCCAACTACGTAATGCTGGAAACCGGCCAACCCCTTCACGCGTTTGACGCCCAAAAGATTGCGGCAGGAAAAATTATTATCAGAAGCGCTAAGCAGGGAGAAAAGATCTTGGCTTTGGATGGGAAAAAATATGAGTTAGATAGAGATATGTTGATTATTGCCGATCAGAAGGAAATTTTGGCAATAGCTGGAATTAAGGGCGGCAGAAAAGCAGAGATTGATAAAAATACAAAAACTATAGTTTTAGAATCAGCCAATTTTGATTCAATAAAAATAGGAAAAACTTCAAAAAAGCTTAATCTAAGAACCGATGCCTCTTTGCGTTTTGAGAACGGTATTGATCCGAATTTGACGGAACTGGCAGTAGATAAGGCAGCTAGTTTAATTTCAGAAATTACAAAAGGTAAAGTAGCTAAGGGCTTGATTGATTTCTATCCTAAAAAAGCATTGCCGAAAAAAGTTAATTTAGATCTGAATTATGTTGATAGACTGATCGGAATAAAAATTCCGGAAAAAGAAATAAGTCAGATTTTTAAAAAACTTGGATTTAAACTAAAAAAGATAAAGCTATACATATTTGAAGTGACAGTACCGACTTTCAGATTGGATATTTCACTGCCCGAAGATTTAATTGAAGAGATAGCGAGAATTTATGGTTATAACAAAATTCCTTTAATATATCCGATGGCGGCACTGATTACGCCTGAAAAAAATCTTGAACTGTTTTGGGAGGATGTCGCTAAAAATATTTTAAAAGACACTGGTCTTACCGAAGTTTACAATTATTCTTTTATCAGTAAAAAAGAAAATGATGTTTTTAGCTTTAGAAACTCGATAGAAGTAGAAAACCCCTTAAGTTCTGATTACCAGTATTTGAGGCCGAGTCTGATTCCCGGTCTTTTAAAAGATGTTGTAAAAAATCAAAAATTTTTGGCGGAAATAAAAATATTTGAACTAGGAAAAATTTTTAAAAAAGGAGAGGAAAAAAGAATGCTTTCTGGGCTACTGACTGGCGATGCCTTTCTGGATTCGAAAGGAATAGTGGATGTGCTTTTTAATAAACTAGGAATAACCGATGTTTGGTACGATGAGTTTAAACCAACGCCCGAAGATTCAAAGATTTCTATCTGGGTTCAGAAAAAATGCGCTGAAATTAAAGTGAATAACAAAGAAATTGGATTTCTGGGCGAAATTTCGCCTAAGATTCTTGAGAAACTGAAAATAGCTGATAAGGTGGTGGCATTTGATTTAGATTTCGAAAAATTGTCTAAATTATCATCCGAGGAGCATGAATTTCGGCCAATTTCTTCTTACCCGGCGGCAATTCGGGATATAGCAGTTTTAGTTCCAAGAGACGTTCTGGTTGAAGAGATTCTAAATAAAATTGAAATAACAGGAGGAGAACTGGTCAGAGATGTGGATTTATTTGATATTTACGAAGGAGAGGAATTACCCGACGGAAAGAAAAACTTAGCTTTCCATATTATTTTTCAAGCCGAAGACAAAACTTTATCTTCAGCAGAAGTCGATAATATCCATAAAAAAATAATTAGCGCTCTGGAAGAAAATCCAGAGTGGCAAGTTAGAAAACAATAGGCTATGGCAAAAAAATCAAAAAAAACAAAATCAGAATATACTGCGCATGATATTTTCGTTCTTGAAGGCTTAGAGCCGGTAAGAAAGAGACCGGCTATGTATATTGGCAGCACCGGACCTGAGGGACTTCATCACTTGGTTTGGGAAGTTGTGGGGAATTCCATTGACGAGGCCATAATGGGGTATTGCAACGAAATAAAAATCAGTCTTTTGCCAAAGAACCGGGTGGAGGTGGAAGATAACGGCCGGGGTATTCCGGTAGAGACTCATCCTCAGACAAAAAAATCCGCTCTGGAAACAGTAATGACTTATCTGCATAAAGGCGCCAAGTTCGGCGGCAAGGTTTACAACTCTACTGGTGGGCTGCACGGAGTCGGTGTTGCGGTTGTGAATGCTCTTTCCGAATATGCCAAGGCAGAAATTTGCCGAGATGGATTCAGATACTCCCAAGAATATGTCAGAGGTAAGCCTCAGGGGAAAGTCAAAAAAATAGGGAAGTGTAAACAAACTGGGACGACTATAGTTTTTCAGCCCGATCCTCAAATCTTTCAAGAAATCAAATTTGATTTCAAAAAAATTATAGATTATCTTCGGCAGCAGGCCTATCTTAATAAGGGCGTAAGAATAATCTTAACTGATGCCAGAACCGGTGATAAAAAAGGATATACATTTTATTTTGAGGGCGGAATTATTTCTTATTTAAAGTATCTGACTCACGACGTGACCCCTCGGCACGAGAATATTTTTTACGCTTCAGGAGAAAAAGATGGTACAGTTGTAGAGGTTGCTTTAAGGTATACTCAGGAATATGAAACTGTTGAGGAAACTTTTGTGAATAATATTTACACTTCAGAAGGCGGGACCCACTTAACCGGTTTCAGAGGAGCTTTAACTAGAACTTTTAATGACTATGCCAGGAAAAATGGTTTCCTGAAAGACACCGATGAGAATTTAAGCGGTGAAGACATGAAAGAAGGTTTGACGGTGGTTGTCAATTTAAAAATAAAAGAACCTCAATTTGAGGGCCAGACAAAAAGAAAACTTGGTAATCCAGAGGCCAAGGTGGCGGTTGAAGCGGTTTTGGCCGAGACCCTTAGCGATTTTCTGGAAAGAAATCCTCAAGATTCCAGAGCCATTATTGAAAACTGTGTTTTAGCGGCCAAAGCCAGAATGGCAGCTAAGATGGCAAAGGAGACTGTTTTAAGAAAAGGGATTCTGGAAGGATTGGCTTTGCCGGGGAAATTAGCTGATTGTATTTCCAGAAAACCTGAAGAAGCCGAGCTTTTTATTGTTGAGGGTGATTCAGCTGGCGGTTCTTGTAAATCTGCAAGAGATAGAAAATTCCAGGCAATTCTGCCTTTAAGGGGAAAAATTCTGAATATCGAGAGAGCTAGGCTTGATAAAATTCTGGCCTCGAAAGAAATAAAGTCTCTGATTATTGCCTTGGGAACCGCCATTGCCGAAGATTTCAATATTGATAAAATAAGATACCACCGCATTATTATTGCGACTGATGCTGATGTCGACGGGCGTCATATTACCACTCTTCTTTTAACACTTTTTTATCGCTACTTCAGGCCCATAATTGAAAAAGGATATCTTTACATTGCTCAGCCACCGCTTTATCGTATTCAGGCTGGAAAACTGGTTCAGTATGCCTATAATGATGCCGACAGGACAGAAATACTTGATAGTTTGAAGTCAGAAAAGAAAAGCAAAAAGAAAGAAAAGGGAAAAATAAAAGAATCAGATGGAGAAGAAAAAATAACGGGCGTATCGATTCAACGCTACAAAGGTCTTGGAGAGATGAACCCCGAGCAACTTTGGGAAACCACTATAAATCCCCAAAACCGAGTCTTGCTACAGATTAATATCAACAATGCCAACGAAGCAGATAAGATTTTCGATGTTTTAATGGGGGAAGAAGTGATGCCTCGCAAAAAGTTTATCCAGACTTACGCCAAGAAAGTAAGGAATCTGGATATTTAGTTTGATTTGACAGTCTAACTTAATTGAACTAATATTAGTTAATGGCTAAGAAGCCATTTTTAAGATAGAAAAAATGAATCCTCTAAGTAAAATTACAACATTCTTTAAAGAAGTTGGTCTTGAAATGAAAAAAGTCAATTGGCCAACTAAAAAAGATACCCTAATAAATACTCTCACTGTTATTTTAATATCAGTGGTGGCAGCAATATTCTTAGGAGGTCTTGATATACTCATACGTGATCTTATTCAAAAGATAATATCTAAAGGATAATGCAATTTTTTTAGTGTTTAATTTACTATGCCAAAACAAGTATTGCCACAAGAGAGAAATTGGTATGTTTTGCATACCTATTCGGGTTATGAAGACGCAGTGGCCAAAAATTTGAAGCAAAGGATTGAATCTCTTGGGATGGAGGATAAGATTTTTAATGTTTTAGTGCCGAAAGAGAAAAAGATAAAAATAAAAAATAGTAAGAGGACAATAGTAGAAGAAAAAATTTATCCCGGTTATGTTCTTGTAGAAATGATTGTTACCGATGATTCTTGGTACGTCGTAAGAAACACCTTGAATGTTACCGGTTTCGTGGGAGCTGGCACAACTCCTATTCCGGTTTCCAAAGAAGAGATAGACAACTTAAAAAAGAGAATGGGCATGGAAGAGCCACAATATAAGATTGAAGTCAAGCCTGGAGATTTAGTGAAAATAGTCGACGGGCCTTTCAAAGATTTTGACGGAAAAGTTTCAGACATTGACACGGAAAGGGGAAAAGTAAAAGTTTTAATTAATATGTTTGGGAGAGACACACCCGTTGAATTAGATTCTTTACAGATAAAAAAAGTTTAGTATTATTAAATTATGGCAAAAAAAATTAAAGCTGTCGTAAAAATTCAACTCCAAGCTGGAAAGGCTACTCCAGCACCACCTGTCGGTCCAGCCTTGGCTCCGCATGGTTTAAATATTTCCGAATTTGTTCAGAAATATAATGAAGCGACAAAAAAGCAGATGGGGTTTACTATACCGATTGAGATTACAATTTACGAGGACAGAACTTACACATTTATTACTAAACAACCACCAACTTCGGAATTATTAAAAAAAGCTGCTGGCATAGAAAAGGGATCTGGTGAGCCCAATAAGACTAAAGTGGCCAAAATTACTAGAGAGCAGCTTAAAAAAATTGCTGAACAAAAAATGGCTGACTTAAATACCGAAGATATTGAAAAAGCTATAAAAATTATTGAAGGCACAGCAAAAAATATGGGGATTACTATTGAGTAACCCCATATTTTTAATTTCGCTAGTTTTTTATATAATAGAAACATAATGAATAAACGACCATCAAAAGATGAATATTATTTAGGCATCGCAAAACAAGTTGCCGAAAGGGCAACCTGCTTTAGAAATAAAGGTGGCGCAATTATAGTCAGGGATGATCAGATAATTGCCACAGGTTATATCGGAGCTCCCAGAAAAACCAAATCTTGCTTTGAAAGAGGAGAATGCTTGAGAGATAAACTAAAAATTCCTCATGGCAGATATTATGAAATCTGCCGGTCGGTTCATGCTGAACAAAATTGTATTATCAATGCTGCCAGAGCCGGTGTTTCTCTTTTGGGAGGAGATATGTTCATATGCCATCGCGATCGACAAGGTAAAGAAATGGATTCTTTCCCCTGCTATATTTGCAAAAAAATGATGATAAATTCGGGATTGAAAAGAGTTGTTTGTTCTACTAAAGAAAAGGGATTAAAAATATTCAACGTTGAAGACTGGGTTAAGGATTGGCAAGGGAAAGATATTTTGGATGATGAGTACCAATATGGAAAAGATTTAAATAAAAATGATGAGTTAAAAAGAGAGATATGACGAAAACTATTATTGGTCTTATTGGTGAGACTGGTTCTGGTAAAGATACCTTTTGCGATTATGTAAAAAAAACAGTGAAACAGCCTGTTTTTTGTTTTCGTTTTTCGGATACTTTATCTGAAATTTTAATGATTCTTTTCGGTGAAGTTAAAAAAGAAGACCAGCAATGGTTGGGAAAAGTTTTAAGAGAACAGCATGGGAATGATATTTTAGTCAAAGCCATGGCTCAGAAAATAAAAAATATAGAAAATGGCTTTATGATTTTAAATGGTATTAGATATTGGGAAGAATTTAAAATGGTAAAAAATTTAGGCGGTAAAAATCTATACATAACTGCTGACCAAAAAATAAGATGGCAAAGGATAAATAAAAGAGGAGAAAAAGTAGACGACTTCTCTTCTTTTGATAAGTTTTTAGAAAAGGAAAAAGCAAGGACTGAGATTTTAGTGCCTGAAATTGGCGGAAAAGCAGATTTTAAAATTGAGAACAATGGATCAAAGGATGACTTTTATAAAGAAGTTGATAAAATAATAAAAAATTTAAAATGATTTTAGGTGTTGATAAATTATTAAAACTAGTAAAAGAGAAAAAACTGGTCGAGAATCTATGTGAGAGAGAATTAAAAAATCCCGAAGGAGCAGGTTTTGATTTAAGGATAGGGGAAATATACGAAATTTATGGCAGGGGATTTCTAGGTATTGAAGAAAGGGAAACGCCTAAAGTAAGATTGGTGGCAAGATATAATTCTAAAAAGAAAACGAATTTTATTTTCAAACCCGGTAAATATTATCTGATGAAGACGCTAGAAAGAGTTAATACCCCGGAAGATATTTTAATTCTTTTTCGACCCAGAGGCACCATTTTTCGAATGGGATTAATGATTTTTACTGCTAATGTTTCGCCGGGATATAAAGGAGAATTAGTTTTTGGTATAATGAATCTTGGTCCTTGCGAAGTTAAAATTGAACTTGGAGCAAGAGTTGTCTACGCCATGTTTTTTGAAGTTAAAGGCAAATCAAATCTTTATCGTGGTCAATGGCAAGGAGGCAGAGTGACAACAAAGAAAAAAGAAAAACAGGTTTAATTAAATATTAAAATATGAAAACCAAAACAGTATTTAAAATTATTTTTACTATTTTTTCCTCTTTATTATTTTTATATTTTACCAAAGTTAAGTTTGGCCCGATTCTAGGCACCCAAATGAAATTTTCTCTATCTGTTTTTTTTGGTCCCACCCTGGCTAAAATTTTTGGCTTGACCTATGGAACTTTAACCATACTTCTGACTCATTTAATCGGATTGGCGGCCGGGATTTACAAAATAAAAGCAATAAAAGATTACTTCACTTTTTTCCCCATAATATTTGCCGGGATTTATTTTTCCAGGATTTTTAAAGGAAATAAAAAATTAATATTCATTCCTTTAATTTGTATTTTACTTTTTATCTTAAACCCAATTGGCAAAAGTGTCTGGTTTTATTCTGGTTTTTGGTTAATACCTATCATTATTGCTTTATTTAAAGAAAAAATAGATAAGGTATTAAAGTTTCCTCTATTTAAAATTTATGGTTATTCTTTGGGATCAACTTTTATTGACCACGCCATAGGTTCGGTTATTTATCTCTACTTGTTAAAGATTCCGGCTAACTTTTGGATTGAAGCAATACCAATGACTATTGTAGAAAGACTAATGATAGCCGCAGGTATCGAACTATGCTATTTTGCTGAGTTGGTAGTTATTAAGGCTTTTGGCAAAGTGCCGGTATTATCAAAAATCAAAAGCTTTGTTTTCCAAGAAAACTAAAACACCATGATTGAAATAAAAACAATAAAACCTCAAATTTGGAACTTCGAAATAATAAAAGGGGTTGACGCCTGGAAAGAAGTGGCCTATTCGGCCAAGGTTTCCGGAGTTCCGCCTGAAATTAAAGATGAAGATATCTTTAAGATGATTGTCAAAAATGATTATGGTTCAACTCTTGAGCACGTAATTATTAAATTTGATTTGAAGATGACTAAAGGCAACGCGCCTGAATTACTTGAACACAGAATAACTAGCCACACTGGTTTTTCTACCAGATATATCAAGGTTCAAGAAGGATTGGATAAGACAAAGCCGCAATATGAAATAATTATGCCACCTTATTTAAAAGATGAAAAAGAAAAAGAAAAATTCCTTGAATTGATCAAAAATAATATTAAGCTTTATGAAGACTCGTTGGCAAAGGGAGTGCCGAAAGAAGGCGCAAGATATGCTTTGCCATTTTGTCAGGCAGTGGGGATTTATCACTTTACAATAAATCTCAGGTCACTTTTAAACCTGCTTTCTTTGCGTCTTTGCGTTAGAACTTCTCCAGAATTCAGATGCCTGGCCAGCCAGTTATATTTTTTATTAATTGAACGACTTCCTATGATGCGGGGGTTGGTAGGATGCCGAGGATTTATGAAAGGCGCTTGTCCTGAAACTGGAGTTTCAGGAGTAAGAAAGGGCGAGCCTCATAAATATTATCCACCTTGCCCATTTAAGAACGCAGAGACCGATATTTTTATTCCAACTATCGGAGAAATAAGAGCTGGAATTCAAAACCTTAAAAAGTTTGAAAAAGAAAAAGCCCTAAAAATCCAGGAAACATTTTTTAAAAAATGGGCAAACTGGGAAGAGTAATATGGAAAAATTACAAAGTTTATTAAAAAAGCACGAGGCCTGGAGAAAAGAATGTATTAATCTGATAGCCTCTGAAAACGTTATGTCTCCTTTTTGCGAGAAGCTTTATGCTTCGGATTTAATGCATCGCTATGCCGAAGGCGTGCCATTCAAGAGATATTACCAGGGTCTTAAATACTTTGACCAGATAGAATACGAGGCGACTGAGGCTTTTAAAGCCCATTTTAAGGCCAATTTTGGCGATTTAAGGCCTATTTCTGGTACTTTGGCTAATATGGCCACCTTTTCGGCCATAGCCGAAAAAGGCGATAAAATTTTAAACTTAGGAATCCAGGGAGGTTCCCATGTTTCTCATGAGGAAGCAGGAGCCGCCGGACTTTTAGGATTAAAAGTTTTTCCAGTTGCTTTTGATAAAAAAGAACTGACTATTGATTTTGAAAGAACGAAAAAGCGGATTCTAAAAATAAAACCTAAATTTATTGTCATTGGCGGGTCGGTGATTTTATTCCCTCAGCCGGTTAAAAAAATAAAAGAAATCTGCCAAAAAACCGGT